>OGSS01000018.1_pt1 | contig 203681 bp, 181 predicted proteins | sample 1553591 | NCBI WGS metagenome assembly OGSS01 (sample SAMEA2580061, study PRJEB22360) | human gut metagenome | biome: human gut; feature: human-associated habitat; material: faeces | place: Denmark | collected 2008/2010
GGTGCGTTTATCAGATGTAGAAGAAGCAATTAATAAGTATTTAAACTGAACTTTAACAGAGGTATTAAACATGAAACTGATAAAAAAGAAAGCAGAATTTATAGGGTACACAGTCTATAGCGTGGGAACCTTCCCGGAATGGAGATGTCCAAATAAAGATTGCGGTATGAGTGTGATGGAAGAATATAAATGCTGTCCATACTGCGGACAGTATTTAAGATTCGCTAAACACAGAAACAAAAAACAGAAGAAATAAGAAAAGGAGCAGAGCATGTATGATAAAACAGCAGAGCAACTTACAAAATGCCCTTTTTACGTGCGTTCACAGAAATTATCAATAACATGCGAGGGTATAGTAGAGGGTACAGAGACGGCAAGTAAATTTGAGACTGAAAGAGAAAAGAGAGAGTTTCAGCAGAACAATTGCTTTAAGCATCATAGCAATTGCAACATAAAAAGAATATTGGAACAAAGATATGAGAAAAGCTGACGGTATATACTGTTAGCTTTTTCTTTTGAGGGGGCAAAAAAATATACGATTCCCTAAAATGTATGCAAAGGGCGGTGATGGAGTGGCAGAAAAACACATTGAAGCTGAAAAAGACTATATAAACGGCATGAAATACAAGGACATAGCGGATAAATATGGCGTTTCGGAAGCCACTGTGAAGTCCTGGAAAACAAGATATGGCTGGATTCGGGAAAAGAAAAAAGTAGCGCATACAAAAAATAAAAAAAGTATGCATACAAAAAAAGTAAAAAAAGATATCCCAAAAGGTGGAACAAATACCGTCACAAAAGGAGAGCTAAGAGTAGTCTGTGAAAATGAAGAATTGAACGAGAAACAGAAACAATTCTGCGTGTTTTTTGTAAAAAAGCATAATGCCACAAAAGCATATATGCAGGCATATGGTGTTGACTACATGACAGCGGCAGCAGCATCAAGCAGATTGTTAAAAAATGTTAAGATACGAGCCTTTATCGAAATGCTAAAAAATGAAAAGCTGAACCAGATGTATTTTTCGGCAGATGATCTGGTGCAGAGATACATGGATATTGCATTTGCGGACATAGGAGATGTGGCAACATTTACAGAGCGAGGAATTGAACTTCGAGCAAATTTTGATCCTACGACGGTAAAAAGCATAAAAAATACAAAATATGGATACTCAATACAGATGCTTAATCCATTCAAAGCGATGGAATGGCTGGATAAATACTTTGAAGTCAATCCGGAGAACGTGCGTAAGCGTGAGTATGATATGTTGAAGATGCAGAGGTTGCAGCAGGAGTTTGACGAGAACAAGAAGAGAACGGAAAACGAGGAAGAAGAGAAAAATAATACTGGTGTTATTATGCTTGCTCCAGTGTTGCCGGAAGAAGAGGAAGAAATAGATGAATGTGATATGGACACCACAACCGAAACAAATTGAATTTATGCAACGTCCAGAATATGAGGCTTTGTACGGCGGAGCAGCAGGCGGAGGAAAATCAGATGCAATGCTTGCTGAAGCCCTTAGACAGGTGAATGTACCAAATTATAGAGGGATTATTTTCCGAGACACTACAAAACAGTTGGAAGGTCTGATATCGCGATCAAATGATTTATATAGCAAGGCATTTCCAGATGCAAAATATAATGACAACAAATTGCAATGGAAATTCGGGTCTGGTGCAAAGATTTTCTTCGGATACATGGAACATGAAGCTGACAAATTAAATTATCAGGGAAAAGCATACGACTTTGTCGGATTTGACGAAGTAACACATTTCACATATTCGCAGTACATGTATCTGCTGTCACGTAATAGACCTGTAGGACCAAATACAAGAGTGTATACAAGGTCGACGGCAAACCCGGATGGTAAAGGATTGCAGTGGGTAAAGGATAGATTTATTACGGCAGCGCCGCCAATGACACAGATTAAAGGTGTTTATGAAGTATATAAACCAGACGGAACCACGATAAAAATGAAACGAAATCGTATTTTTGTACCGTCGTCTATATTCGATAATGAAGAATTATTGAAAAACGATCCAAACTATCTTGCAACGTTAGCATCTCTACCAGAGGCAGAAAGAAATGCCTATTTATATGGCGACTGGGGAAGCTTTAAAGGTCAAGTATTCCGAGAATGGAAAGATGATCCGGCACATTATGAGGACAGGAAGTGGACACACGTTATCAAACCATTCCGTATACCGGAACACTGGAAAGTGTACAGAGGATATGATTTCGGTTATTCGAAACCATTTTCTGTTGGATGGTATGCAGTAGATGAACACGGAAAGATTTACAGGATAAAGGAATATTACGGATGCACAGGAGAACCGAACACAGGATTAATGCTGGATCCGGTGGAACAGGCACGTGGAATCCGTGAAGCAGAAGAAAATGATCCATTTTTAAGCAAAAAGAGAAAAGAGATCATTGGAATAGCAGATCCGGCAATCTTTGATGAATCAAGAGGAGAATCCATAGCAGCAATGCAGGCAAGACACCCACTCTATATTTACTGGTCGCCAGGAGACCACACGCGGATACCAGGAAAAATGCAATATCATTACAGGTTTGCGTTTGATGAAGAGGGCGACTGTATGTTCCAGGTATTTAATACCTGTACAAATTTCATCAGGACAATTCCAAACTTGATATATAGCGATTCACACCCGGAAGATATAGACACTGATCTGGAAGATCATATTTATGATGAGTGCAGATATGTGTTGATGGAAAATCCAATCACTCCAAGAGCAAATGCAGCACAGAAGATAGATATAAATGATCCGTTGAACCAGAGAACAGAACCAACAAAACCATATAGATTTTATAGTATTTAGGAGGCAGAAATGGCAAACAGTAAGAGAACAAAAACAAAAGTTGCACCGGTGCAACAGCAGGGAATCACACCACAGAACATGGCAATGATACAGCAGATGCAGGATATGCAGGCAGCAGAGAACCAGCAGAAGATTCTTACACAGGAAGCGGATAATAAACAGCATGATCCGGACAGTGAACAGACACCAGATCCGCAGATGATCGTGATCACGGACAAAGATGTGAAAAGGGCGATGGGAATCTTGCAGAAATACAAGGAGTGTAAAGCAAATCTGGAAAAGAGGATCATTGAAAATGAAGAATGGTTCAAAATGCAGCACTGGCCAATGATACAGAAAGAGCAGAAAAAGGATGATATAAGACCTGCATCTGCATGGCTGTTCAATTCTATTATCAATAAGCATGCGGATATCATGGACAACTTTCCGGAAGCACTCATATTGCCAAGAGAGCAGAGCGATGAAGCAACTGCAAAAACATTATCATCGGTGATTCCTGTTATATTGCAGCAGAATGATTATGAACAGGTGTATAGCGATATCGGCTGGTATAAGCTGAAAACAGGAAGCTCTGCACAGAGTATCTGCTGGGACAATACAAAACTGAACGGATTGGGAGATATCAGTATCAAGAAATGTGACATTATCAATCTGTTCTGGCAGTCCGGGATCACAGACATACAGGATTCAGCGAATGTCTTTTATGTGACATTAGTGGATAATGATGAACTGAAGAAAAACTATCCAAATCTTAAGAGCCTTGGAAACTATCCGGAATTGGATGTGAACAAATATATCTATGATGACCAGGTGGATACGACAGAAAAGTCAGCAGTTGTCGATTGGTATTATAAACAGCATGTGAGCGGATATGACAAGGATGGCATACCGCAGACAAAAACAATCCTGCAATACTGCAAGTTCTGCAATGGACAGGTATTATTTGCATCTGAGAATGATCCACAGATGAGAGAAGAGGGATTTTATAAGCATGGCATGTATCCGTTTGTGATCGATACTATGTATCCGGAAGAAGGAATGCTATGCGGATTCTCCGATATTGATGTCATGAAAGATTGTCAGGCATACATAGATAAAATGCAGCAGGCGATTCTTGATAACGCACTGTCAAATGCAAGAAACAGGGCAATATTTAACGACCAGACAGGAATCAATGAGAAAGAGTTTAGCGATCCGTCATGTACGCTTGTACACGCAAATGGAAATCTTGGAGAAAATGCATACCGTCCGTTAGAGGGGAAACCACTGAATGGTATCTATGTAACAGTACTGAATAATAAAATTCAGGAATTAAAAGATACATCTGGTAATACAGCATCTTCGCAGGGGCAGGCATCCTCCGTCACCAGTGCATCCGGTATTGCATCATTGCAGGAAGCAGCTGGAAAACTTGCAAGGGATTCCAATAAGAGCGCATATCGCGCATTTGCACGTGTGGTACAGATGGTGATCGAGCTTATTCGACAGTTCTATACAGAGGAAAGATGTTTCAGAATCACAGGGGATGACGGAGAACAGGATTTTGTGAGTTTTGATAATTCCGGTCTTTTACCAAGAGAACAGGGACAGGCGTTTGAAATAGATCTCGGAAACAGATTACCAATTTTTGATACAGAGATCAGACCAGCAAAAAAGAGTGCTTACAGTAAGGAATCGCAAAACCAGATGGCGTTGAATTTCTATGCAGCAGGATTTTTCGCACCTGCAAATGCAGATGCAGCTATCGCATGTCTGAATATGATGGAATTTGATGGAAAAGAGAAAACACTTGCACAGATCAAACAGAATCAGACACTGTTTGCACAGGTAATGCAGTTGCAGCAGATGGTGCAGCAGTTGACAGCAGTCGTGGATGCACAGAACGGAACAAATCTTTCCGGGCAGACACCAGATGTAGCAGGCACAGCGGCAATGAGTGGATCTGATACAAAAGGTGGAACAACAACACAGAGCAGGGGATCATTGACAACACAGGCGGCAAGTGCTGCACGTAATGCAACTTCACCAAGATAGGAGCAGAAAATGACAAACATCACGGTAGAAAAAAATGGAGACAGACACATTTTACATATTGAGGGACACGCAGGATACGGCGCATACGGTAATGATATCGTGTGTGCCGCGGTATCGATACTTGGGTACACATGGATTAACGAGCTGCTTATCCTGAAAGAAAGAAAACAGGTAAATAATGTGGTGTATGAGGAAGATAACGGAAAACTTTTTATAGAATTTTCTGGTGGAAATAATGCCGTAAACACTGCATACGAGACAATTTTAACAGGCTTTGAAGCTTTACAACAAAATTATTCTGAAAATATTTCCCTAAAAAGGGGGGCACAGGTTTTTTAGAATAAATTATAGTGAGCACAACGAGGAATGATCCTCTGACACGTCGGAAAGGAACGATAGAAAAAATGAGAAAATTATTATTAAACCTTCAGACATTTGATGATGGAGCAAGCGCTGGCACATCAGCAGGAGAAGGTACAACAGCAGAAAACACACAGGGAGTCGCTACCCCAACAGTAAAAGGTCGTAAAGGTAATAACCTGCAGAATGTAGTATACGGAAAGCAGGATGCGAGTGACGACTACTCAGCACAAACGAAGCTGCCAGGCGCAGAAAAGACAGTCACAACAAAAGAAACCGAGGAAAGATCCGTACAGTTTGAAAACATGATCAAAGGCGATTATAAAGATGAATTTAATAGTCGTGTACAGAAGATTGTACAGGGACGTATCGGAGATACCAAGGTATTGCAGGAACAAAATGCAAAGATGCAGCCAATCATCGATATGATGTCCAGAAAGTATGGTGTAGATGCAAGTGATATTGATGCACTCACAAAGGCTATTCAGGACGATGACTCTATTTTCCAGGACGAAGCTGCCAAAAAAGGAATGTCAGTGGAACAGTACAAAGAGTACCGGAAGATGGAATCAGATAATGAATATATGAGACAGGCATTGCAGCAGTTGGAAGCCAGACAGCAGGGCGAGAGAACATATCAGGAATGGATGCAGCAGGGGGAGGAACTGAAAGAAAAATACGGTCTTTCTGACTTCTCTTTTGAGGAGGAAACACAGAATCCGGATTTCTGTAAGATGCTTCAGAATGGTGTTTCTGTGGAAGCAGCATACAAAGCAGTGCATTTTGATGAAATGCTCGGAGGTGCCATGGCGGCCACAGCAAAAAATGTGAGCAGTCAGGTTGCCAAGAATATTCAGGCAAGGGCGGCACGGCCGGTAGAAGGAGCTGTCAATTCTCAGCCGGGTGCAATTGTAAAAGCAAATGTATCTCAATTAACAAAAGAAGATAGGGCAGAAATTGCGCGAAGGGCTTTAAGAGGCGAAATAATTAATTGGTAAGCCTTGAACATAACAGGAGGACAAATATGAAAGTAAAAGAAGCAAGATGTTTATTATTAAAGTTACAGCTGTTTTCAGAAATGAATTTACAGACTACTGGAACAGCAGATTTATCACCGGAGATGAAAACATTCTACAGTGATTACTTGATCGATATTGCAGGACCGGAACTTGTTTATGATCAATTTGCAGATAAATATCCTATTCCAAGAAATGGTGGTAAAACAATCGAGTTTAGACGGTATGACAATCTGGAACCGGCATTAACTCCATTGCAGGAGGGCGTAACACCAGATGGGGGCAAATTAAAAGTAACAACAATTACAGCGACGGTAACACAGTATGGTCACTTTATTGGATTATCAGATATGTTGATCATGACGGCAATTGATAATAACGTAATTCAGGCAACAAAGCAGCTTGGCGCACAGGCAGGAATTACGCTTGATTGTGCTACGCGTGATGTTCTCTGTGGTGGAACCGTTGTATTCTATCCAAATGGAAAGAAATCAAGATCCACACTTACAAAGGATGACAAACTTGATAGAAATATTTTCTTTAAAGTTGCTGCATACCTGAAGAAAATGAATGCACCGAAGATTGATGGAAATTATGTAGCAATTATTCATCCATCGTGTTCAGCTGATGTCATGATGTCAGATGGATGGATTGATGTTACAAAGTATAAAAATCCAGAGCAGATCTATGAAGGTGAGATTGGAAAAATTGCAGGAATTCGTTTTGTTGAATCTTCAAATGCAAAAGTATGGAGAGGTACGGAAAACAACTGCCCGGATGGACTTTCTGTTTATGGAATTGTAGTAGTTGGAAGAGGTGCATATGGAACAACAAGCGTTGAAGGTGGTGGACTTCAGACGATTGTAAAACAGCTTGGTTCCGGTGAAGATCCATTAAACCAGAGAGCAACAGTTGGATGGAAAGCAGTAAAAGTATCTGAGAGACTTGTAGAGCAGTACATGGTTAGAATCGAATGCTGCTCTGATGAATCTGAGAATGAGAGGGCAAACTAATGGCAAAAGTGGAAGAGAATGAAAACCAGAAAACAGTGGAAGAATTACAGGAAGCTTTGGTAAAGGCGGAGGAAGAAAAAGAAAAGGCAGTTAAAGAAGCTGTAGAAAAAGCCTTAGAACAGGCACAAAAGGAAAAAGATGAAGCTGTAGAAAAAGCATTAAATGAAGCAAAAGAAGTTAATAAAGCAGAGACGAAGAAAGTAATTGCTTCTGAAAAAGAAAACTTGGTAACTGTTGAAATAAAAAAAGACAGAGAACACAGGGAAGATGTACTTGTTTGCGTAAATGGGAAAAATTTTCAGATCAAACGAGGGGAAAAGGTAGAAGTTCCAGAGTATGTTTGTGAAGTCCTTGAAAATATGAAAAAGATGGACGAACTTGCTATTGAAAGAATGGAAAAAGCAACTAAAAATTTTGCCTAGAACGGAAAGGGGATACGGAGTAGTTCCGTGTCCTCTTTTTTTAAGGAGAGAAGCTATGACGGTAAATGAACTTATAACGATGGTCGGGGAACTAAAACCACATCAATTCGAAGACAATGTGCTGATCGGATGGCTCAATACGGTAGAAGGAAAGCTTATGAACGAGGTTTTTTGCATGCGTGAAGAGGACGAGCGTATAACAGCACTTAATTACAGTAAATATGATGAGAAAACAAGCATGGATACAGAGTTATTAGCACCGGATCCATACACAGATTTATATAAATATTATTTATTCAGCATGATTGATTTTACAAATGAAGAGATGGACAGATATACAAATTCCATGCTGATGTTCAACAACAGTTGGCAGGAATTTGTTAATTACTGGTACAGAACGCACGGTACGGTGCTAACGGAGCGTTTTAAGGTTTAGGAGGGATTCTATGCAGTTGCCGCAGTTAAATGTAAAAAATTCCAGCATCAATATTCTGAACACATTTATGGGATATAACCATAACAGCAGGATTGCGGATGGGGAATTTTATGATATGAAAAATCTCACCACAGACTACTTCCCTATGATGGCGGTAAGACCAAAGAGAGCAATCATAGAGCAGCTGGTCAATCCGATGGGAATGTTCGGATGCGATAAGGTAGTATTTGTGGATGATAATAAACTTTATTATGACCAGGGATATGTGTGTGATCTAAAAAAAGAATGTGCAGGTAAAGAGCGCAGATTTGCAATGATAGGAGCGTATTTATGCGTGTTTCCTGACAAACTGATCTATAACACATATGACCAGACAGTGGACTATATGGAGAATGAGATCACTACAACGACAGCACCGACGTTTTCTTTGTGTAAACTGGATGGGACAGTATTTGATGAAACGAATACTTATACCGGGAATACAGCACCTGATACAGAAAAGTACAAGTACTGGATTGATACATCGCAGGACACGGTTGTGATCAAGATGTGGAGCAGCAATACCAGCGAGTGGACATCAGTAGCCACTACATACGTGAAAGTATCGTCACCGGGAATCGGAAAAGGGTTCAAACAGTATGATGCAGTCACGTTCAGTGGTGTGGATAAAACAGAAGCAATTTATAATGGCTACAATTTTAATCAGTCCAACATATTGTATAGCTGTGATGATGATAATGTTGTGATCGTTGGATTTATCAATAAAGTGTTTACAAACAGTGGAAATATCACTTTAAAACGTGAAGTCCCGGACATGGACTTTGTAGCAGAGATGGATAACCGTGTATGGGGATGTTCGTCTGATAAGCATGAGATATATGCATGCAAGCAGGGAGATCCGAAAAACTGGAACTGTTTTATGGGTAATTCAGCGGATTCATATGCAGCTACTATCGGTACAGATGGAGATTTTACTGGGTGTATCAATTATATGGGAACCATATATTTCTTCAAAGATGCAGGCGTACATTATTTATTCGGCTCAAAACCATCTGATTTCCAGATCAACTGGAAAACCTTAAGGGGAGTACAGAAAGGCTCGGAAAAGAGCCTGGTAGTGCTGAATGAGTACCTTTATTATAAAAGCCGGGATGGAATCTGTGTGTTTGATGGAAGCTCACCGGAAAGTATCTCTGATGCGTTCGGAAAAGAGATTTATTATGATGCCACCGGCGGAGCTTTCCGGGATAAATATTATGTGTGCATGCGGAATAAGGACTATGAATACAGTATGTTTGTGTATGACAGTAAGAAAAGCGTCTGGATGAAGGAAGATAATACAAATGCAAAGGGATTTGCCAGAACAGACGGTGTATTGTATCTGATAAACGAAAAAAACGTTCTGCAGGTGATTAACTATGAAAAAATCTATACAAAACTATTTCCGATGATAACCGGAGTACATGAAAAATACTGGTATCCGGGGGAAGATATCTATCCGGGAAACATCATGGAAGGAGAACTAGAGGATACCATCGAATGGAGTGCAGAAACCGGATTGATCGGTCTGGAATCTCCATTTGCGAAGTATATCAAGAATTTCAAAATCAGATTGTATATTGATACACACGCATATTTAAAGGTGGAAGTGTCATATGACAGCTCGGGTGCATGGGAAGAGTTGATGAAGTATTACAGTACAAGACCTAGAAGCCTGGAACTGCCGCTTAAGGTACGGAGATGTGATCATATGCAGTTGCGGCTATCAGGAAAAGGTAATGTGAGGATATACAGTATCGCAAAAGAGTATGAGGAAGGGAGCGGAAAACAATGAGTACAAGATTTGGTTATCCGAATATCAAGGTGGGAAAGTTATCAAATGAGCAGAATATACAGAATACGAAGGCATTTTTATATGCGTTCAGCGAAAGCACAAGCCAGTATATAGAGAATCTGGAAAATAAAGTAAACACATTGGAAGGCATTATTGAAAATATGGCCAAGAGCAAGGAGGTATAGCATGCCTATAAACGATATCAGTAGTATTTTTTCACAGAACACAACAGCAGCAAAAAAGAAATTAGAGGATATTGAAGCAAATAAACAGGGACAGTATCACAGTAATTGGAATGGAACAATCAACAGTCTGATGGATAAGATTGTGAACCAGAAGGACTTCTCCTATGATTTTAACGCAGATCCACTGTACCAGCAGTATAAGGATCAGTATACACAGCTTGGAAAACAGGCGGCACTTGATACGCAGGCAAATGCGGCGGCATTGACCGGGGGATTCGGAAACAGCTATGCAGCCACCGCAGCAACACAGGCAAACCAGCAGTATCTCACACAGTTAAATAATGTGATTCCACAGCTCTACAGCCTTGCAATGGACAAATATCAGATGGATACAGACAAGCTTTATAATCAGTTTTCTGCGGTTGGAAATCAGGAAGACAGAGAATATGGACAGTATCGGGATACCGTTACAGACTGGAAGGATGATAGGAACTATTACTACAACAAATACAATGATTCCATTGGCAATGACCAGTTTGTCGCAAATTATAACCAGAGTGAAAACCAGTTTAATCAGAATATGGCATACAATCGTGAAAGAGATGCGGTATCAGATTCACAGTGGCAGAAACAGTTTGATTATAGTCAGAGCAGAGACAATGTATCGGATTCACAGTGGGAAAAACAGTATGCGCTGTCACTTGCAAAGTCAAAAAGTTCAGGAAGAGGTTCATCCGGAAGCAAAGCAAGTGGTTCAACGAAAACCGGAACAGGTTTAGAAAAAGCAATAAAGAAGGTGCAACAGGTAGATCAGTTTAATTACCTTTCAGGTAAATTTGGCAATGTTGCAGATAAATCATATGCAAATATGCTTGCTAGTAATGTGAATAAAGGAATTATTACTCAGGAAGAAGCAAATGCAATTTTAAAGAAAAAACAGCAGGAAATTTATACAGCCGCAAATAAGAAAAAATAAGGAGAAAGATTATGAGAAGAAAGCAGATTACAGGTGCAGACTTATTATCTGAATTGCATAGTTATAATGGAAATGACAAGCGATATAGTGAAAGCAAAGTAACAGAAGCGGCTAAGGCGGTGGATAATGGAAACTATCAAGAAAGTGAAACAGCAGCAGAATATGCAATGAAAAAATTGAAAGCCCATTATGGTGTAGAAGATCAGGATAATAATGAGGATATCGCTAAGCTTGCACAATCTGGCTTGCAAAAATTAGAGCAGTACTATGGCACAAGGAATCAGATGTCGTCTGTCAACACTATTCAGAGCGGAATACAAGAAGGACAGAACCGTTATTTTAACGAAGATAGTGAACTTCCTACGAGTGGCAGGATTATCCAGACAATGGATGACAGAGCCATTGAGGAAGCACTTAAGATTGCAAAAGGAAGAATGAAGCAGTCAGATGAAGCATATACTGAGAAGTTTGGACGAAGTCCGGAGGCTGCAATCGAACACAGCAGACAGGCGGCACAGATTGACAGATACCAGAATGAGCTTGACAGCAGAAATGCAGAAAGAGAGCAGAACACATATTATAAAAAACGTGAAGATGCCTTAAATGCACTGACAGATGAACAAAGAAGCAATCTGGAAGAGTATGTGAATGCAACCAGGGAAATGAATAATACCAGTAAGATCAGTGGTGCCATGGGCGGAACAAGCATGATAACGGAAAACATTCAGAACGAAGCAATTGACAAGAAGAATGCGGCTAAAAAAGCATTGGAGGATAGTGGAATCAAGAATCTGGATGTACTTGCACAATATATGGGAGAGATTCAGGATGAAGAGAATACGATCCGTATCAATGATTCAATAAAAAAAGACGTAGACAAGCATCCTATACTGGCAGGAACAGCATACTCAGCACTGGATGTGGCAATGTCACCGGCAGCAGGACTGACAGCGGCAGTAGAGACATTAAAAAGACCATATTATGCTGATCCAAGTGCACCGGTAAATACAAATTCCGAGGCATATGCATTGACAAATTTCTCAAATGCAACAGAAAGTGCAGTCAACGATAAGATTGATAATAAGTATGGACAGTTTGCATATGGAGTAGGTATGAGCACGGCAAAATCTGCGTATTCCGTAGCACTGGGAAGTGAGATTGTTGGTGGACTTGGATTGACCGGGAAAGCAGCGAAAACGGTTGGAAACATCGTAACTTTGCCGGAGTTTGGTGCATCTGCATATGCAACGACATTGCAGCAGGATCAGGCAAACGGAATCAGTACAGAAAATTCCATTAAGCATGCCACAGCCGCAGGTATTAATGAGATGCTGTTTGAGGTGGTATCTTTAGATCATGCATGGGATATTCTGCATAGAAGCGGAAAAACAGCGGCAAAAGAAGCAATCGTGAGTACACTGGCACAGGCAGGAATCGAGGGAACAGAGGAAGGCTTTACAGATATTGCAAATGCAATTGCGGATAATATCATCAATGGTGACCAGTCAGAGTACAACCGGAATGTACAGAATTATGTTTCCATGGGATATACAGAACAGGAAGCAAAAGATATGGCAAGTAAAGATTTCATGGGCGAGATCGCTCAGGATGTACTTGCAGGTGCTATTTCCGGCGGTATCATGGGTGGAATCACAAATACGGCAAATGCAGTGAATTACCATAAGCTGGGGGAACATATCGAAACCACAACAGAATTAAAAAACAATGTTTTAGATGTGGCAGAGCAGATGGATGAAAGCACAACTGCAAAACAGATTGTGGAGGAAAAGGGAAGAGAAAATCTTAACGCAGAAGATCTTGGAGCGATTGCACAGTCTATGGCAGAGGAATCAGGAAAGGATATTCAGGATGTATTGACAGAACGTTTTGTTGAACTCAACGAAACGAAGCAGCAGGCAAGAAAAGATGCAAAGGAAATCATAAAAGCAGTCACGACACCAAGTGAAGAGGTGACAAATGAAGAAAATGATACCAGGGCGCAAAAATTCGAAGCAAATCCGAACCTTCCGACCGTGTATGCAGAAACATTAGAAGGAAAGCATACTGCCGTAAATGACGCACTTAACAACGTACAGAGCAGTTACCACTATGCACAGATGAAAAAAAAGGGAAGAGAGAGTCACACAGGTGTCACAAGAGCAGTTGTGAAGAGTACCGGGGAAAAACAGATTGTGATCGATGTGCAGAACGTTTCCGGAAATCATGCAACCGTCCGTATGTCAAACGGTACACTGAAAGATTTATCGGAGATTGAGATTCCGGACAGAAACCTGCGGCAGCTTTACAACTTTTCAACCACCATGGATACTGCAACAGTAGCAAACACATTGATCAATAACTGGGATAATGAGGAAGTCGCACCTTATGTGCGTGCAAGTGCTGTATTTTATAATGCCGGAAAACTTGGAACAAGCTCATTTGAATCACTTATGAACAATCCAAAGAATGCACAGATTGTCATGAGTGTAAATAATCCGGCAACATTGAAAGCAATGTACACTCTAGGGCAGAATAACAGCCAGAGAGCGGAAGTTGCACCGGTGCAACAGCAGAAAAATGCCGACGGATCAGAACAGAAGGAGAAAGCTGGAAAGGTAGTTGACATTAGGACAGATAAAGCGGATGGAAGAATGGTTCAGGTTGCGGAACATGTTGCAAAGAAAACCGGACTGGAGATTACCTTAAATGATTCACTAGAGCACGGGGAAAACGGACATTTCAGTCAGGCATTATCGAGAATCGCATTAAGCAGTACATCACACAATGAATACGAAACGCTGATTCATGAGCTGAATGAATGGGCGAATACATATAACCCAGAAGGTATGCGCAAGGTCATGGATGCCGTATTGGACTATGCACAGACCAAAGAGGGTGCAACGTATCTGTCTGACAGAATCCAGCAATATTATGACACTTATAAGCGTGTAGAATCAGATAAAACATATGAGGGTTCAGCAGATGAATTTGTATTTGACTATCTGGCCGGAGTGTTCAGTACAGAGGAAGGTGTGAAAGACTTCTCAAATTATATGACGGAAGAGAATATTTCACAGAAAGAACAAAAGAGCATTTTAGAGACGGTAGCAGACTTTTTCAAGGAACTGTACGATAAAATCGTATCTTTCCTTGACGATCATGTATTATCTGAGACAGCGAAAAAAGGATTAAAAATGGATGCAATCACAGCACAGGAAATCCGAGATAATATATTTGATGTATGGAGTGAGGCAAAGAGAAGGTCAGAATCAGAGGCTATAGAAAATGACAAGTATTCTATAAGTATCAAACCAGATTATCTGGAAGAAAAGATGGAAAATCTAGCAGACTTTATTGAAAAAAAATATGGATTAGAGACATACCATGATAAAAGCAGAATATCCAGTTATTCAAATTATATAGAATTATCGAATGATCATGGTGAAACATTGGCAAAGATCAGAGTATCGGACCATACAAATAATGAAGCACATGATGAAGCACTTGATATTCGAATCAATGATGGAAGAAAATGGTCAGATGTAAAAAAAGAAATCATTTCATTTATTAATGATTTTATGGAACAGCATGATACGGATACATTTATTGATGATGGGGATTGGTATTATGATGGAGAACCATCATATTACGATTATGATTTTTGGTATACACACGGAAAAGACGAGCACAAAAAGTTTATTTTTAAGAATAGAAATAAGAATATAGAAAATAATGAAAATAAGTATTCTCTTCCTATTGAAGAACAGCGGGAGTATGAAAAGTCCGAGAATAAAGAACTTTATGATTTTGCAATGAATTCTAAAAATGGACTAAATCCTAAAAAAGCATATTTCAAATTGTCAAATTCGATAAGTGAACGGCTGGCTGATGATATTAAAAAATGTTTAGGAATAAATGTTAAAGGATTCGGCAATGAAATATCTGATAATGGTATAAAGCATATTGAAAAAGATCATGGCATTAATGGAAGATCCGATAAGAGCATGAAGGACTTTCATGACTTGGCAAGAATACCATATGTAATTGATGGGTATGAGAAAATAAAAAGGGGAATATATAGTAAAGAATATCATTCCCAGACAGTGGAATTACAAAAAAAATTAGGAGATATGTATTATTATGTTGTGGAAGCTGTGCCAGATACAAAACATAAAACATTACATGTGATAAGTGCGTATATAAATAAAAATGACACATTCTCTGGGGTGGCTGTATCAAATGATCCGAGCCGCTACGTCCAAGACGAACCTCAGTCCAATGTGTCATCTTCTAAAGATATTATATCACAAACTGAGAAAAAAGAAACAAAAAAATATTCAATTGATATTGATGGTTCTTTCTTTGATGCATTATATGGTGAACCATCCGAACATGAGACAGAAATGTCATCCATTATTCAGGAAGGCTTTGAATCATTGAAAAATGTTGAAGTGAATGAGCGCATGATGCATAAGATCGCATATGCAATTAAAAAAGAGAATAAGAGCACCTATGATATTGATAAGTTTACATCAAATCTGACAAAAGTATTTGCATACCTGAAAGAACATCAAAATGCAGATTATAACGATATGATCCGCATTGTGCAGGAAGTGGCAAAGCCGGTCATTGAGGAGAGTACAGACGTAGATCCATACGAGCAGCAGGCTTATAAGGATGTCAGGGATTATGTAAAGGGACTGGACATCAGACTGAACGATGAACAGAAAGCAGAGGTCGCATATTATTATGGTTCCTATGAGAAATTCCGGAAAATGAACTTTGGTAATTTCAACTTTACGGACAAAGGAACATATCTGGATAACCTGTGGACAGAGATTGTAGATAATTCTTATCAGATGCTGGATTATGATGTATCGTCAGCAGACCAGCCGATGGCACTGGTCGATATGCTGAACCAACTAAAACCGGCAAAAAAGAATATATTCGGCATGGATAAAGAACAAGCGGCATATGACCTTGCACTGGACATTTACCGTAGATTCTTTGTGGAACAGGCGCAGGATGCGGCAAATAAAAAAGTGTATGAGAAAACAGACAGACTGATCGTGAGACAGCAGGAATACAGGAAACGTGTAAAAGCGGCATATGATGAAAGTCTGGCAAAGCTGCGTACCGCGGAAACTGAGAAGAGAAAACAGCAGGCGGAACGTTATGAGGAAAAAATAGCCGATCTAAAGAGTGCACAGCAGGCGGCTCTTGCGAATGCTGATAAGAAAGCGGCAAAGAAATACCAGAATGATATTGTATCATGGAATCGCTGGCTTACAAGGGCAACTCAGAGAGCAGACAGAACAGAGCAGAGAATGCTTGAATTAAAAGCTGCCACCAGGAACAATGCACTCGCAAAGCGGAGAAATCAGGAAATGAGCAGTATGCGCGAGCGTATCAAGAAAAACGCAAATGGAATCATAAGCTATTTTAATACGAATACGGATAAGAAGCATGTTCCGGAAGCATTAAAAGATTCGGTTGCAAAGTTCATTACGAGTATTGATTTTGTGAGTGAGAGAGCAAATCCGGACAGTAATGCAACCATGGCTTGGAGGGAATCATTAAATCAGATGTACCGGAAACTTTCTGACAGAAATGCAGCAGTCGAAGGTAATTACGAGGATATATTTAATGCACTCATGGATCAGGCAGATGGGAACAAGAGCACTTTACTATCTGATATGAGCGATTTTATCAATGCAAATGAAAATGTCCGTATCACAGATATGAATGCTAATCAGTTGAAACAGCTGGACGAACTTATTACCAGACTGAAAAGAACAATCACAACAGTGAACCAGTTGTACGTGAATAAGAGAACCAATGATGCAAGAAAGCTTGGTGCGGATACTATTGCAGAGTTAGACCAGAAAAAGGATAAAAAACTGCATGCAAACAGAACGGTACAGGCGGTGGAGAACCTTCTGGACGTGAATATGATGGATGCAAGATCCTATTTTTACAGGCTGGGAGATACAGCAGGATCTATTTATGATGCACTGCGCACGGCATTTAATGATCGTGTGTGGCTTCTGAAGGAAGCACAGACTTACATGGAAAATGCGTTGGAGGGTATTAATACAAAAGACTGGACAGGTGACAATGCAAAAGTACATACATTTATGATCCGTGGGAAAGAATTACAGATGACCACGGCACAGATTATGTCACTGTATGAACTGCGGAAACGTAATCAGGCATTATTACATATGAAAGTTGGAGGAGTCAGACCAAAAGATATTACGACAGCAAAGAAAAATGTTGATATTTCTAATAGTAAATTCGGAAAAGAGGTAATTAGCCGGGTGAAACCGATTAAGCTTACAGAGTATGACATTGATCATGTTATCTGTAGTGTACTTACTCCTGAGCAGATCAAGATTGCGGATGCGATGCAGCAGTTCATGGCAAATAATTGTGCTGACTGGGGAAACAAGACAACCATGATGATGAATGGATATAAGCGTTTTGGAGTTAAAAATTATTTTCCAATAAAGGTTGATGGAAATTCTGTAGACACCAGAGATCAGACAGCATACTGGGCAACACAGAATAATAGTTTTACAAAGCAGACCAGGGAACGTGCGGTGAATGCGTTGATTGTGGATGATATCTTTGATGTATTCACAAAGCATGTTACGGATATGGCTACATACAGTACATTCACAGCTCCATTATCAGATGCAATGAAATGGTTTAATCATAGGAACGTTGAATTTAAGGATGATATTGTTGTAGACACGAATTCTGTACAGAGACAGATCGAACTTACTTACGGAAAAGAATATCTGGAATATTTTAAGAAGCTTATCAAAGATATCAATGCAGAATCTGTAAATGGAATAGAATCCCAGATTGCAAGCACACTTGTAAGCAAGATGAAAGCGGCATCTGTAGGTGGAAACCTGCGAGTGGCAATCCAGCAGCCAACGGCATATATAAGAGCAGCGGCAGTCATGAATCCTAAGTATATGGCACAGGCAGTATTCAAAAAATCTGCAATGAAAAAAGCAAAAGAAAATTCAGCGATCACACAGTGGAAATCTTGGGGATATTTTGAAACATCCATAGGACAGCCCATGAAGTCCGTCATAACCGGACAGCAGAGTTTAAAAGAAAATATTGTAGAAAAATCAATGATTCTTGCACAGCTGGGGGATGATGTCACATGGGGATATTTATGGAATGCCTGTGAAGCAGAGATAAAAGATAAACATCCGGACGTAAAATATGATTCCAAGGAATTTATTAAAATGGTTGCGGACCGCTTTGATGAAATTGTGGATCAGACACAGGTTGTGGACAGTGTACTTCATCGATCGCAGATTATGCGTAGTCAGGATAAATTAGTACAGATGGCAACGGCATTTATGGCAGAACCAACAAAGTCATACAATTTACTTGTAAATGCGGTGCGTGATGCTTCTGAAAAAAAGAGTAAATCATCAATAAAACGTCTTGGCAGAGTGGTAACGGCATACACAGCCACACAGGTAATGAATGCGGCAATCGTTGCAGTGATAGATGCTGCCAGAGATTTAGAAGATGATGATAAAACATTCTGGGACAAGTATATTGAAAATCTCAAAGGAAATATCGTGGATAATATGAATCCTATTTCGATGATCCCATTTGCAAAGGATATTGTATCTATTTTCCAAGGATATGATATTAGCAGATTGGATATGCAGGGAATCTCAAAATTATATGCCGGAGCTAATAATATGAGGAAGTATATTACGGATCCGGATTACAGAGAGAAACATACATTCTATGATGTTGCAAAAGAAACTGCGCGAGGAGTGTCATTAGTCACAGGTATTCCGGGATTCAATGTTTTACGTGATATCGAATCTCTATATCATGCGGTAACTGGAAAATGGCTGGGAGGAATTATCCGGTCTAACACAAGGCAGTATCAGAGAAGTGTCGATGCGTTGTTGGATGGGAATACAGAAGAATATAATTCGATTATGCAGGAACTTTCTGACAAAAATGTGGAGGAAGATAAGATTGATTCTGGAATTATGAGCGAATTGAAAAAGAGATATACAGCCGGAGAGATGGAAAAGAGCACAGTTGAAAATATCCTTAAAGATCAGTTTGAAATGGATGATAACGACATTTATTACAAACTGAAAAAATGGGAGAATGGAAGTGACTGGACAAAGTACAGCGATTTTTATTCGGCGCTGGACAATGCTTATGAAACTGGAAAAATTAATGACCGGGACAAGATTAAAGCTGAAATTGATGATCTGAAAAAGCATGGTGTGAAGGAAGAAAACATTAAGAGTCAGATTACAGAGAAGTATAAGCCAATTTATCTGGAAGCAAAGAAAAAGGGAAATTATGCTGATTTGAAAAACTTATTAATATCTGCATATATGATGTGCGGAGATTCGCACTCAGAGGCAATGAAAAAAATTGATAACTGGTCAAAACAGAAGAAAAGCTGACAAACAGGGGGGCATTATGCTCCCTTGTTTTCTTATAATGGGCGAAAAGGAGGCAGATATGAAAAACGATATTATTCAAAATATCCGATTGGATATGAATGCTCCAAAAATCAACTCCAGTTTATCAGTCCGGTTAGGGGATACGTGCACAAGATCAATACATGTGACCATGTCCAATGGTGGAAGTGTCGTGTCCATGGAAAATGCACTTGTAGCTTTGATCGAGATTGAAAAACCGGATGGAAATCACTGCTATAACGATTGTGTGATATCAGGCAATGAAATCCAGTACACAATTACAACTCAGACAGTGAACGTGGAAGGAACATGTAAGTGTCAGATCAGTGTTACCTTTGAGGATGGTGCAGTGATAACATCACCAATATTTGATCTGGTGGTATATTCTCAGCTAGTGGATCAGAACGAGGTGAAGTCCCAGAATGAGTACACATCTCTCACGGAACAGGTTGTAATGGCAAATGCGTATGCCAATAATGCAAAGGCATCTGAAACAGCAGCAGGTGTATCAGAGACAAATGCAAAAGCATCAGAGGATGCAGCAAAAGAATCAGAAACCAATGCCTTGTCCTCTGCGAATGATGCGTCACAATCAGCGCAGGAAGCTCTTGCGTCAAAGGAAGCTGCAGCCGAATCAGAAATCAATGCAAAAGCATACGCAGCCACTGCTGGTATCAATAAACAGGAGGCGCAACAATCTGCACTGGAAGCATTAAGATCAGAAACAGCGGCAAAAAAATCAGCGGATGCAGCAGGCGCATCAGAATCAAATGCAAAAAAATCAGAGACAAATGCATTAAATTCAGCAAATGCAGCAGCCGTATCAGAAAAAAATGCGAAGTCATCCGAGAAAGCAGTAAAAGGATCAGAAACCAATGCTTTGTCCTCTGCGAATGATGCGGCACAATCCGCACAGGAAGCACTATCATCAAAGGAAGAGGCAGCAGTATCAGAAGGAAATGCGTTAATTTCAGAGAATAATGCCAGTGCACATAAACAGGCAGCGGCACAATCCGCACTGGCGGCATTAACGTCAGAAACAGCGGCAAAAAAATCAGCGGACGCAGCAGGTGTATCAGAATCAAATGCAAGAGAATCTGAGAAAAACGCATTAAATTCAGCGGACGCAGCAGGAACATCAGAATCGAATGCAAAGGTATCTGAAACCAATGCAGACCAGAGGGCAGCAGATGCAGACACTTCAGCGAAGGAAGCAAAAAAATATTTAGAAGATTTAAAAGCATCCGGGCAATTGACACTGGGAGAAACAAAGGACACTGCATATTATGGAGATAAAGGCAAGGCAGCATATGAACATAGCTTCTTGACCGGAAATCCTCATAATACAACTTACGAGGAAGTAGGTGCAGATAAATCAGGTGCAGCGAATGCGGCATTAACATCATCTAAAGATTACACAGATGAAAAAATATCAGAGGTTAATACGGAACTTGATAAAAGAGCTTTGACAAGTGAACTGACCATACACACATCTGATAAAGTGGTGCATATCACTGTGGAGGAAAGAACTGCCTGGAACGAAAGCTATCAAAATGCAGTAGCCTATACTGATCAGAAAATAGCGGCACTGATAAACGGTGCACCAGAAACTCTCGACACACTGAAAGAAATTGCGGATGCAATGGAACAAAATGAGAGCGTTGTAGAAGCTTTAAATAATGCAATAGGTACAAAAGCAAATCTGGCAGAATTTAACTCGCATGAATCCAATACAACGGTACATATCACGGCAGCAGAGAGAAAGAAGTGGAATGCATATACAACACAGATCGCTAATCTGCAGAAGAGTATTGATACTATTAATAAAACATTAACATCGTTAGGTAGCTCAGTAACAGAATTACAAAATAAACAGGGATATCCAATAGCAAAGGAGAATTAGACTATGGCATATAAAAAAGTAGGATGGAAAGATTACCCATCAACAGACACACCAATTAATGCAACAAATTTAGACCACATGGATGCAGGAATCTTAGAAAATGCACAGACGATTGGGGATAAGACAAAAATATCAGGCATCGGAGACGGCACCATAGCAGGAGCAATTGAACAGAATACCCAGAGTTTAACTAATGTTAATAATTCAAAAAAAACGTATATCAGATTAGTACTACCAAATATTGCTGCTGACGCAAAAGCTGTCTGCGATTATATAAATAAAAATTATTTGATGGGGCAAATAACTCCTATGTATTCGATTGAGTTTGATGTAGTTGCATCAAATGCAGACTGGTTTTCTGGTGTGCTATCTACAGATTCAAATGTAGATAGTAACGCCCGTACTGTTTGGGGTATCGTACAGCGACGATCCATTTCAGCAGATAATAGCACAGTATATAAATACTTTGGAAATGGAACAGGAGGTGCCGGTACAGTATCCCCTTTTAAAAGATATGAGGATGGCTATAATACTGGCTATGCTGCTGGTCAATCAGCAGGTGTTCCTAGTGGCAGTTGTATAGCAGGATGGCGATCAATAGACAGCTATTCCAATGGACAGTGGGTAACAGGATGGGTTGGTGTAAATCCCAATTTTTTCACAGTAAATAGTGCCGGTATAATTCCTGTAAAAAATTTTACTGCTACAGTATATTGGCAAGGCTACAACAAACGTGACATAGACTTTTTTTCTAACGGTGCAATGGGACATCGAGACAACGGTACCAGCTTAGACGGCGTGCGAATGAACTTTTACGCAGGAACACAATGCGGTTTTAAAACCAACGATAGCGGTGGTGGAAGTCTCGGAGCAGGTTTCATTGTTCTTAATTAAAAAATCTTATTATTACAGGTGGTCAGAAGGCTGATAATACGTGGGAATATTATATAAGCAAAATCGCCATTGCTTAAAAATCAAATAGTAACACTGAGGTTGTGGCGGTTTTTAACCCACCATTACCACTGAAGAACCTCATTTATCGATAATAGACTGCTATATTAGCATCGATTGTAACATCACTTCCTGATAAAAGAAAATTTTGAAGGCTTATACCTTTATTCGTATTATCCTTTATAATTACTGCACCAACCCAACCAGGTTCATTTGATCCAAAATAATAATTCCCATTATCGTCTTGTGTGAAAGAGCAAGACACTCGATAATTATTATAATAGGCTATAATGTGTATTTCTTTATAATTTATATTGCTGAAATCAAAATACTTACCTTCTGTTTTTACTTGTTTCCAAGTTAAACTCCGGGGTAATCTAAGAAAATAGCCATAAAAAAGCATGGAAAAACCGATATTTTTCTCGGTTTTTCCATGCTTTTTCATTGAGAAAAGAACATATGTTCGGTATAATAGATAAAAGAACAAAATAAAAGATATTTTGGAAAAAGATTATATCATTCTTGATGACAGAGATATTGAGAGAAAATATAATATGTATGTTGCATAAATTGAAAGATGTTCCCCAAAGAGGGGGGCATCTTTTTTTTTGTACGGTCATAATAGGGTGTAACAAAAGAAAGGAGGATTCATTGTGAGATTAATTATTTTGAAAGAGAGGAGCGACTATGAAAGTATTTGACAAAGTTAACATGATTTACGGTGCAATCGCAGCAATTGGGGTGGCAATTCTCGGAAAGTATTGGTTCCTGTTTGCAGGATTCCTGATTTTAAATGTCATTGATTACGCAACCGGATTTGTCAAAGCAAAATATTACGAAAAGAATGAATCAAGCGCGATCGGAGCAAAGGGCGTTTGGAAAAAAGTGTCCTACTGGATCGTTATTGGACTAGCATTCTTCATGTCACATTGCTTTGTCGAGATGGGAAAAATTATCGGCATAGATTTGTCATTCATGATGATGCTAGGATGGTTTACACTGGCGACCTACATGGTCAATGAAGTGAGAAGCATCTTGGAAAATTTAGTAAGAATGCATGTGAATGTTCCACAGTTTTTAATTGCTGGCTTAGATGTCACGCAGAAATTAATTGATTCAAAGACAAATATCAAGGAGGAAACAAAAAGTGAAGAAATTATTTATCAGTCAACCGATGAAGGACAAAACGGACGAGCAGATTCTTCAGGAACGTGAGAAAGCGATTGCAGCAGCAAAACAGAAAGTAGGAGATGATGTAGAAGTCATTGATTCTTTCTTTAAGGATGCACCACACGATGCGAAGCCATTGTGGTTCCTTGGAAAATCATTAGAGCTTTTAGCATCAGCAGATGTAGCTTATTTTGCACCAGAGTGGGACAAGTACCGCGGATGCAAAATCGAACATGAATGTGCAGTCCAGTACGGAATTGCAACAATTGAAAGTGAGGAATAAATTATGAGAATCGGATTAAATGCAGGACATACATTATCAGGACCGGGATCAGGCACATCCGGTGTAATCGTAGAGAGCGTTGAAACAAGAAAAGTGTGCAGCAGATTGACTGAGATGTTTAAGGCATGCGGAGTGGAGGTTGTACCTTGCACAGTGGACAAGGCTGCGTCGCAGTCGTCATATCTCCAGAAAGCTGTAAATATGGCAAACCGCACTGATTTGGATTATTTTATTAGCATCCATTTTAACAACGATGCAAAGAAAGCCGGACACGGCGTGGAAGTGTATACCTATAAAGGTAGACAGTATCCAGATGCCGTAGAGGTATGTGAACATATAGCAGCACTCGGTTTTTCAAATCGCGGAGTAAAAGAAGGTAGCGGATTATATGTGATCCGGAAAACAAAGGCAAAATCCATGCTGATTGAGGTATGCTTTGTAAATGATCCGGATGCATCCTTATATCAGCAGAAATTTGAGCAGATCTGCACAGCAATTGCATATGCATTAGCAGACTATGTACAGGCAGCACCAAAGCCAGTTGCACCGGTACAACTTCCGAAAGTGAAAAAATATGTCAGAGTGTTAATGGACGGTCTGGCAGTAAGAAAGTGTGCAAGTTGGGATAATTCAGCAGTAGATCATAAGGTGCAGGCAAATGAAGTATTTACCATTGCCGAAGGACCTATCAAGGTCGGCGGTGGCAGTATGTACAAGCTTAAATCTGGATTGTATATCACAGCAGCAGAAAAATATGTAAGTGTATATGAAAAATAGATTAATATACAGAACAAAAACATAAGCGTTTTTAGTTCTGTATATTATTTAAGAAACCATAGTTATAGATATAAATAGAAAAAAGTTGTCAGTAATATACAGGTTGTATACAAAAAAACTGCAAGTATGCATAAAACCGTTCAAAAAAGCTAAAAAAGCAGTAGCTTAATAGAAATTATTAGCAAGAGAGCCAACGGCTAGTGACACCTAGCCGTCGGTAAATATGTGTTAAAAGGATAACGCCTTAGTTTACCAGACTGGGGGCGTTATTTTTTTGTGTCGAATAATAGATGTTATCTATGAAATATTCTGCTTATGCATAGCCCGAAACTCTGACGGCGACATCTCTTTCATCTTATGAAAAGTTTTCGAAAAATAGAGTCCATTATCAAACCCAATTGAATTTGCAATCGCCGTCACAGAGAGGTCTGAATGTTCCAACAGATAGCACGCCTGTTTCATACGGAAATCCGTAAGATATTCCTTCGGAGACTGCCCAAGGACGGATTCAAAGGAGCGGAATAACTGGCTTCGGCTCAGTCCTACATAGGCGGAAATATCCTCCACCGTGATATGGTAAGAATAATTGGAAGAAATATATTCAATCCCCTTTTGTACATAGCTGTTAGCAGAGTTTTGCGTCGTGTTTGTCGTTGCTCCATGCATGAAAAGTGCAAGCATGGTATAAAGGCGTCCGGTCATTTCCACGGCGTGCTCAAATTCGTTTCCTCTGGCATCATAAATATGGAGAATCTGCCTGTGAATGGATCCGCCCAGTGGTGTGTGCTCGATAACAGGTCTTTCTGTTGAAAAATCTGTCGCTTTTAAGATCATGGAAGCGTCACTTCCGGTAAATCCTACCCATGCATATTCCCACGGATCGGATTCATCCGCAAAATACAGTACTTCCGTGTTCGGATAGACGAGAAAAGAATCTCCTGCCTGCAGCGTGAAAGTTGTATTTTTGATTTTATAATATCCCTTTCCGGAAATGATATAATGAATCAGATAATGATCGCGGATTCCTGGTCCCCACTGATAGAGCGGATCGCATTTTTGGAATCCTACATTGTAGACGGACAGCGATACAAGTTCTTTTTCGGTCACTTTGTAGGAATTTTTATAATTTTGATTCATAAAAAAGATTACCTCCCTGCAGTAAGATGAAAATTATGACAATCGTAAATATTTATTCATAAAATAAAAAGATATTTTCTGTATCATAAGATGTTGTATTTATATGTATTATATAAAGCATGAAATGAACATGCAACATTTTTACATATAATTTACACATTTTAGTCTATACAATTTCTGCCGGGTGCGTTAATATGTATCCATAGGAAAGGTTAATGAAGCTTCGCAAAACAAGGAGGCTAAATCCTCTCCTCGTTCAGAGGAGAAATTTCACAAAGTGAAATTGGATTTTGCTTCGCAAAACAAGGAGGATTATTATGGCAATTTTAGTTACAGGAGGCGCCGGATATATCGGAAGCCACACATGTGTAGAATTACAGAACGCAGGATATGACGTAGTAGTATTAGATAACTTAAGCAATTCATCTGAAAAATCTTTAGACAGAGTAAAAGCAATCACGGGAAAAGATGTAAAATTTTATAAAGGAGATATCTTAGACAGAGATATCTTAAATAAAATCTTTGAAAATGAAAAGATTGACAGCTGCATCAACTTTGCAGGTTTAAAAGCAGTAGGAGAGTCTGTTGCAAAACCTTGGGAATATTACAATAACAACATTGCAGGAACTTTAACATTAGTAGATGTTATGAGACAGCATGGCTGCAAGAATATTATTTTCTCATCATCCGCAACCGTATACGGTGATCCGGCAGAGATCCCGATCACAGAGAACTGCCCGAAGGGACAGTGCACTAACCCTTATGGCTGGACAAAATCTATGTTAGAGCAGATTTTAACAGATATCCAGAAAGCAGATCCGGAATGGAACGTGATCTTACTCCGTTACTTCAACCCAATCGGAGCTCATAAGAGCGGAACAATGGGAGAAAACCCAAATGGTATCCCGAACAACTTAATGCCATATGTGACACAGGTTGCTGTCGGCAAATTAAAAGAACTTGGTGTATTCGGAAATGACTACGATACTCCGGACGGAACCGGTGTAAGAGATTACATTCATGTGGTTGACCTTGCAATCGGACATGTAAAAGCATTAAAGAAAATTCAGGAGAATGCAGGACTTTGCATTTATAACCTTGGAACCGGACATGGCTACAGCGTTCTTGACATTGTAAAGAACTTTGAGAAAGCTACTGGTGTTAAGATTCCATACGTGATCAAACCAAGAAGACCGGGCGATATCGCAACCTGCTACTGTGATCCGACCAAAGCAAAAGAGGAGCTTGGCTGGGAAGCACAGTATGGTATCGAAGATATGTGTGCGGATTCCTGGAGATGGCAGAAAAACAATCCGAACGGATATGAGGACTAATTAACTTGTAAAATCATAAAAAAGTGATTATAGTAGGGGTAACAGAATTCATATATATGTAGTGTGAATCTGTTACCCTTTTTTTGATGAGACAATGGAGAAAATTTACTCCCTTTTCGGAATTGTGTACCTATGGGAAATGAGCTTATAAATATACATTGCAAACAGCAGACATCTATTTTATTATCAAATATAAAAATCGATACTTGTAGATGGAGGTAATCAAAATGAAAGAATATCAACATTTGATTGGAAAGATTATTGTCGCAGTGGCAATTATAGTTGCTGCAATCATTATAGCGCAGGCTATTGGTGGAGCAGGAGAAAGCATTCGTAGTGGCTTGCTGCAATTAGGGGATGCTCTTCGATAACTTCTAGTTTTAAAAAAATCAGAAATTTGACGAAGGAGGTTGATTGTATGAAAAAGTTGATAGCATTAGTTTTAGCAGTGGTTTGTGTGCTTGGCTTGGTTGGGTGCAACAACAAGACAGTCAATATTGATTTGCCTTTTGAGGTAGGTGATGTTGAAAATATAGAAATGTATCACTTTGTTGGAGTACCTGTGTCAGCAGAAAAGAAGGTCATTGTTGTCGAAGAAACCATAAAGAACTTGTATGATATGTTTGAGGGGCTATCCTTGGAACTCAAAGAGGTAGAGGAAACTGCTGGAGCAGAGATAACCAGTTTCAGATTTAACCTTTCTGATGGAACAAGTTATGAACTGATTTATGGCTGCGATGGAGTAAAGAAAGGCAGTCTGAAATCTTCCACAGATAATTTTGAATACTTTACAAGTGCAGATATTAGCTCTTATTGGAGCAACACTGACTTAGAGGCAGTTCCCGTTGAAGAAAGCGAGTTGCCAAACTAAGCAGAACAATTCCAGGTTGAATAAACGTTAGGTAAGTTCAGATTCGATAAACCCATGTGTAAATATGCATTTTACTTAGAGTTTTAAGTAATGGGAACACTATTCCTAAAAGGGAGAATCATTTCTTTAATATTGCAGACATGATTAGAAGACAGGGCGGTGAACCAATAATGGTTTGCTGCCCTTTTCACAATAAAAGACAATGGTACAATGGATTTTTAACTTGTTGTATATGATTCTTTTATGCTAAAATACTTAACAGTGTGTATTTCATCGGATCTTGCAATACACAATTTATTGTAAAAACAGGAAAGAGGAAAATCATTATGGCATCAGAATTATTGAAACGAAGTGAAGTAAGAGAGGAAGATACATGGAAAACAAGTGATATGTATGAAAACACCGGGGCGTGGGAGAATGAATTAAAGGAGATTTCCGCACTCGTAGACAAGGCAGCTGCTTTCGAGGGGAAAGCAGCCGAAAATGCAGACAATCTTTTTGTTGTATTAGAGACACTTGCCAAAGCAGGAGAAAAAATCGAGAAAGCATTCAACTATGCAGAGCGCCTTTTTGACGAGGATCAGACCAACACCACACATCAGGCAATGTCCGCAAAAGTATATTCTCTTTATGCGGCAATGGGAAGCAAAACAGCGTTTGTTGATCCGGAGATCCTTGCAGCTTCCGAGGAGACATTAGAAGGTTTCTTAAAGGAAAAACCGGAATTAGAACTATACCGGAAACAGTTAGCAGAGATCCGCCGCTTAAAAGAGCACTGCCTTTCAGCAGAGATGGAAAAGCTGCTTGCAATGACAGCTGAGATGAGCCAGACACCGGCAGATACCTTTTCCATTTTAAATAACGCAGACCTCGTATTCCCGGAGATTGAGGACGAAAACGGAGAGAAAGTCCGCATTACACATGGACGTTATATTCAGTTCGTACAGTCTGCGGACAGACGTGTCAGAAAAGATGCGTTTGAAAAGATGTATCAGACTTACAAGCAGTACTTAAACACACTTGCCAGTCTTTACAGTGGCAATATCAAACAGCAGAATTTCCATGCAAAAGCAAGAAAGTATGCTTCTTCCTTAGAAGCCGCAGTGGATGAAAACAATGTTTCTCCAAGTGTCTATTACAATCTGATCGACACCGTGAATAAAAACTTGGATAAAATGCATGCATATGTTGCGCTGCGCAAGAAGTGCCTTGGTTTAAACGAAATGCATATGTATGATATTTACACCCCGATGATTCCGGACATGGCGAAAAAAATTCCTTTTGAGGAAGCAAAAGCGACTGTATTGAAAGCGCTTGCGCCACTCGGCGAAGACTATGTCAATAAGGTAAAAGAAGGCTTCGAAAACCGCTGGATCGATGTTTACGAGAATCAGGGAAAGAGAAGCGGAGCTTATTCTGCTGGAGCTTATGGCTGTCATCCGTATGTACTTTTAAATTACAACGGAACTTTGGATGACATGTTCACATTGGCACATGAAATGGGACACGCCATGCATTCGAATTATTCCAACGAGGCACAGCCTTATATTTATGCCGGATATAAAATTTTCGTGGCAGAGGTTGCCTCTACCTGCAATGAGATTCTTTTAATGGAATATCTGTTGAAGAATACAACCGATAAGAAAGAGCGTGCTTATCTTCTGAATCATTATCTTGACAGCTTCAAGGGAACTGTTTATCGTCAGACACAGTTTGCAGAATATGAGATGCTGACTAATAAAATGTATGAAGAAGGCGAAAGTCTGACAGCAGACAATTTAAGCAGCACGTATCTGGAATTAAATAAAAAATACTATGGTTCCGATATTGTTTCCGATGAACAGATTGCGTATGAATGGGCAAAAATTCCTCATTTTTACTACAATTTCTATGTTTATCAGTATGCGACAAGCTATTGTGCAGCATTTTCTGTGGCGCATAAGATTTTGGAAGAGGGAGCTCCGGCAGTAGAACGTTATAAAAAGTTCTTATCCGGTGGCTGCTCTATGGCTCCGGTCGAACTGCTTAAGATTGCAGGTGTCAATCTGGAAACACCGGCTCCAATCCAGGATGCATTAAACGCATTCGGTGAGATCATCAAAGAGATGGAAACACTGGTGGAAGACTAAACAATAGAATAGACAAAAAAGCTGCAGCCTTGACTTTATTTCGTCAAAGCTGCAGTTTTTTATATGGATCATACAAATATGTTCTGTCCTTTTTGTTTCAGCTGAACCAGAAAATAAATATAAATCACATCTGCCACAAAACAAATCAAGCCTGTAATGAATGTGTAAGCGTGGATACTGCCAGCTCCACACAGAATTGTTATAGGAAGTATCCAATATGAAATATCCCAGAGTTACAAATTAAATTAAAAAATGTTAATTATAGTTGAAAAAGTAAAAATAACTGATACAATAATTGATAACCAATATATTAAAAATATAATTGTTATCAATTATTAAAAAAGTAGAAATCACTCATTACTAATATATGAAACTATATATAGGGAGATGACAAGTATGGAACTTCAGATAAATTGTATGCAAAGTCTATATAGAAAAATGGAAATGTCACAGAGAAAAAATAAAGGATATTTTTCAATTATGTCTAATGAAACAGAAACTTCTTTAAATAGTCTTGCTCAGGAGAAAGTACAAAGAGGGTTTTCAATCCATGATGCATATTCAATTATGAAAAGTTCAGGTACAAAATTTAGTGTGGGAAATCTGGCAACCGTATCTGAGAATCTTGATAAAAGAGTAGATACAGAAAGATATTCCATAGAAAGTACCAGTGAAATAGCAGGATATTGGCAGATATATGATAAAACACTCAACCAAACGTTTGTATTGAATCCTGATACAACAACGCTGCAAACAGATACTAACACAAATAAAAATTATATTGTGTTCCAAAATGTATTTGGCGAACCAGAGAATGTTATGTATGCCGACAATGAGCTTGTGGGAGCCCTGAAACAGTTCCTAAACACAGACAGTATACCGACAACATCCTTAAATGAAAATTATGTAATTGATATCAATAAGTTTACAGGTATTGAGAGTTTAAAAGTTAAAGGGAATGAAGGTGCTGGTTCTTGGAACTTAATTTGTAATCAAGAACAAAAAGAAAAGCTGCAGGAGTTAGCAAATCTGTATAAAGAAAAATACCCTAATCTTGTAAAAACAGATGGTATGGCAATGGGATTTGCAGATGCCGAAGTTGCAGGGCAAGCTGTAAGAACAGAAAATGGAATTATGTTGATAGCCTGTAATGGATTAAACTATATGGATAATGTTGATCCATCAAAAAGTTGGCATATTATGTATTCGATAAATGATACAGATATGTATAAAAAAATCATGAATGCAATGACAGAAGGTTATATTATCGGAAAAGATATTGAGAATGTTTCAAAATGGGAAAAGTATTTTGAGGAAAAAGAATTGAGTTATGAGCGAATATTATCCGATGAAGAATTGGAATTATTGCAGATGAACAAAATTTAAAGTTATCTTATCGAGTTATTTATCATTTAAGGGCTTGTATGATTATAGGAAAGATAGAAGCGAAGAGAAAAGTGTTTAAAGGCTGTTAGGATTTTGGATTAGATAAAAAGGAAGCGAACGTATGAAATGATATTATGATACATTCGCTTCCCTTTTGATTTGCGTTATAAATATTCCCTCAAATCCTGCCGCAGCTTTTCTTCCAGCCGGATCAGATCATCGGTCAGTTTCATTGCAGCGTCATCAGCTGCCGCATACTGGTTTTCGTACCGGCAGAGCGTCTTAATGCCCATATTGCAGCCATCTACGATCAGGTCGGCGATGGTGGCGTCGCTGTCATCCATCATGACTTTGGCGTTGGTTTTCATCCATGACATGCCTTTTGCCAGCATGTTTGGCTCCTTTGTTTCATCCCCGCATTCAGCAAGGATCGCGTGGGTTTCGTCACCGAGTTTTTCGTGCTTTTCTTTGGATTTTTTCAAAATTTCATATAAGTTCTTGTCGGTTACTTTTTCCAGAATCTCATCAATGGAAAAAACAGCCATCTGTATGCCGGAATTACATTCGCGGAGCAGTTTTACGGTATCGCTATCGGACATGTTCGGTTCCTCCTGATTTTGCTTTGTATGAATGATTTTGATATCAATATTTACTCCTAGTATGACGTCTGCAACAAAAAATATACAGAAAATTCAAAAAACAGTCGATTTACGGAAAAATATTGACGAGCATGAACTTTCGCTTTATAATAAATTTATCTATGCATATAATCATTTTACGAGAAAGGGCATGGTTATTTTATGATAAAAAGCATGACCGGATTTGGTCGATGTGAAGTGACCGAAGGAAACCGTAAATATACGGTTGAGATGAAATCCGTAAATCACCGTTATCTGGATGTGAATATCAAGATGCCGAAGGCGTTGAATTTCTTTGAGAGCACGATCCGCAATCTGCTGAAAGAATATATGGAGCGCGGCAAGGTAGATCTGTATATCACATTCGAGGATTTTTCCGAAGATAATTTCTGTTTGAAATACAACGAAGAATTGGCCGGTGAATATTTAAAACACCTGACTGCAATGGCAGACAAGTTTGGATTAGACAATGATATCAAAGTCAGCACCTTATCCAGATACCCGGATGTTTTCACGATGGAACAGGTGGAGACAGACGAGAATGAACTATGGGCAGGGCTTGAGAAAGCACTCCGCGGTGCGGCAGAACAGTTTGTGGAGAGCCGTATCAAAGAGGGAGAGCATTTGAAGAATGATCTCTGTGCAAAGCTTGACAATATGCTGAACTATGTTGATTTTATCGAGGAGCGTTCTCCAATCATTATGAAGGACTATAGAGAACGTCTTGAGAACAAAGTGAAAGAGCTGTTGGAAGATAAACAGATCGATGACGCGAGAATTGCCACAGAGGTGACGATTTTTGCAGATAAGATCTGTGTGGATGAGGAGACTGTCCGCCTGAGAAGCCATATCAAAGCAACGAAAGATGCTTTGGAGGCTGGTGGCAGCATCGGACGCAAGTTAGATTTCATTGCGCAGGAGATGAACCGCGAAGCGAATACGATTCTTTCCAAGGCAAATGATCTGGAAATCTCTGATACCGGGATCAACCTGAAAACGGATATCGAAAAAGTCAGGGAACAGATCCAGAATATCGAATAGGAACGATTTTATGGCAAAGTTAATGAATATCGGATTTGGCAATATGGTCAACACCGATAAGATCGTCAGCATTATCTCTTCGGATTCTGCACCGGCAAAGCGTATGATCTCCCGGGGAAAAGAGCAGGAGATTTTGATCGACGCGACGCAGGGAAGAAGAACCAAGAGCGTGATTTTTACTGAAAATAATAAAATAATATTGTCTGCATTGCAGCCGGAGACACTTGCCGGCCGGTTTAATGGCAATGCATCGGAGGGTGACTATGATACAAAAGAGTAAAGGAATTTTAATTGTACTTTCCGGCTTTTCCGGTTCTGGAAAAGGAACCATTATGAAAGAACTCATGAAGAAATATTCGGATCAGTATGCGCTGTCCATCTCTGCAACTACCCGATCTCCAAGACCGGGTGAGACAGACGGTGTGGAATATTTTTTCCGGACAAAAGAGCAGTTTGAGAAAATGATAGCCGATGATGAACTGATCGAGTATGCAAAATATGTCGACAATTACTACGGAACACCGAAGGCGTATGTAGAGGAACAGCTCGCTGCCGGAAAAGACGTTATTTTGGAGATTGAGATTCAGGGAGCCTTAAAAGTGAAAGAGAAGTTCCCGGACACACTGTTAATGTTTGTCACACCGCCGAGCGCAGAGGAGTTAAAGAACCGTCTGGTCGGAAGGGGAACAGAGGAGATGAGTGTCATCGAATCGAGACTTTCCAGAGCAGTTGAGGAGGCGCAGGGAATTGAAGCTTACGATTATCTGATCGTAAACGATAAGCTTGATGCGTGTGTGGGAGAAGTACATTCTATCATCCGCAATGAGCATTTCCGTGTTTCCAGAAATCTGTCTGCAATTTCTGATATGAGACACCAGTTGACTGCTTTTTCGAAAAAAGATTAAAATAATGTTTGCAAAAACATAAAAAAAAGCTTACATTAGATATCGGAAATCAGATATCTTTGATAAAAATAATTGAAAATGAATCAGCCGCAAGGCAGAAGAGAGGTAATATTATGATCCATCCATCCTATGTTGAATTAATGAAAGTTGTAAATAACAATGTGGAATTTGGTGAGGAACCAGTTGTTAACAGCCGTTATTCCCTTGTGATCGCTGCTGCAAAGAGAGCACGTCAGATCATTGCGGGAGATGAACCAATGGCAGACAAGATCACATGTCCAAAGCCATTGTCCATCGCTGTAGAAGAACTTTACGAGGGCAAAGTAAAGATCATTCCAGACACAGAAGATGAGGAGTAAAGAAAACCCGTCAGGGCTGCCGCACTTTTGAACGCAATTGTGCGACAGCCCTTTTGCCATAATTAATGTAGAAAGAGAGAATCGAATGAAATTATTATTTGTATCCCTCGGATGCGACAAAAACTTAGTAGACACAGAATTTATGCTTGGAATGCTCCGTGATGACGGAATTGAGATCACGAATGATGAGACAGAGGCAGATATTATCATCGTCAATACCTGCTGCTTTATCAATGATGCCAAGGAAGAGAGTGTCAACACCATTTTAGAGATGGCAGAGTACAAAAAGACCGGTCCGTTAAAGGCTTTGATCGTAACCGGATGTCTTGCACAGCGCTACAAGGAAGAGATCAAGACCGAGATCCCGGAGGTGGATGCTATACTCGGAACCAATTCCTACGAGGATATCGTAAAAGCTGTACATGAGGCGCTTGGCGGTACTTTTTATGAGAATTTCAAAACATTGGAGGGACTGCCGTCTATCCATACAAAGCGAAGCGTGACAACCGGTGGCCATTTCGCATATTTAAAGATCGCAGAGGGCTGTAATAAACGCTGTACTTACTGTATCATTCCATATATCCGCGGCAATTACCGCAGTGTACCGATGGAAGATCTGATCGGCCAGGCAAAAGAGCTTGTTGCAAACGGCGCAAAAGAGCTGATTTTAGTTGCCCAGGAAACAACTCTTTACGGTATTGACCTCTACGGTGAAAAATCATTGCACAAATTGCTGGACGAATTAAATAAGATCAATGGTTTATTCTGGATCCGCATTATGTACTGTTATCCGGAAGAAATCTATGAAGACTTAATTGATTCCATGATCCGCAACGAGAAAGTCTGCCATTACCTTGATATCCCGATCCAGCATTCCAATGACACAATGTTAAAGCGCATGGGACGAAGAACAAGTCATGACGATCTGGTTCGTATCATCACACATTTGAGAGAGCGTATCCCGGATATCACATTGAGAACTACGTTGATCTGTGGTTTCCCTGGCGAGACACAGGAGATTCACGAGGAACTCATGCAGTTTATCAATGACATGGAGTTTGACCGGTTGGGAGCATTCACCTACTCACCGGAGGAGGGAACTCCGGCTGCTGCCTTCGAAGATCAGGTGGATGAGGAACTGAAGAAGGACTGGCAGGCAGATGTCATGGAACTTCAGGAGGAAGTGATCTTTGATAAAAATGAAGAGATGAAGGGCAGAGAACTTTATGTGTTTATCGAAGGACAGGTAGAGGATGATAATGCCTATGTTGGAAGAACCTACCGGGATGCACCGGATGTGGATGGATATATTTTCATCAACACGGACGAAACCCTTATGACCGGTGACATTGTTAAAGTAAAAGTCACAGGCGCTTATGAGTATGATTTAATTGGAGAAATCTGTCAGTAGATTTCAGAAAGAAGGAAAAACTATGAATTTACCTAACAAATTAACAACTTTTCGTGTGATTCTCATTCCATTTTTTGTATTTTTTATGCTTGCACCAAATATGACAGGCATCAATCATTACATTGCTGCTGCAATCTTTATTGTGGCAAGCCTTACCGATCTTCTGGATGGTAAAATTGCAAGAAAGTACAATCTTGTCACAAACTTTGGAAAGTTTATGGATCCGCTTGCAGACAAGCTTCTGGTGTGTTCTGCGATGATCTGCCTGATCCAGACCGGACAGCTTGCAGCATGGATCGTTGTCATTATTATTGCAAGAGAGTTTATCATCAGCGGCTTCCGTCTGATCGCGTCTGACAATGGAGTTGTCATTGCAGCAAGTTACTGGGGCAAATTTAAAACTACATTCCAGATGCTTATGGTGATCGTGCTTATTTTAAATATTCAGATGTCATTTTTCCAGATTCTGGGCATGATTCTTACCTATGTTGCCCTGATTCTTACAGTTGTGTCATTAATTGATTACATTGTAAAGAACAAAGATGTTCTAAAAGAACAGAACTAAGAACGATAAAGCATGATAGATTTTCTGAAAATAAGGAGAACCGAAAAATATGAGAATTATTGCTGGTACAGCAAGAAGCCTGCCTTTGAAAACGATTGAAGGCATGGACACAAGACCGACAACAGACCGTATCAAAGAAACGTTATTTAATATGCTTCAGAATGATGTGCCGGGTTCGTATTTTCTTGATCTGTTTGCAGGAAGCGGACAGATTGGTTTGGAGGCAGTGAGCCGTGGCGCAAGATATGCTGTTTTTGTGGAAAATAACAAAAAAGCGTGTACATGTATTGAGGACAATATTCATTTTACGAAGTTTGACAGGGAAACAAAATTACTTCAGAGCGATGTCATTTCTGCCATCCGCAGCATGGAAGGAAAGTACAGGTTTGATGTCATTTTCATGGATCCTCCGTACAAGCACGAGTATGAAAAAGAAGTTTTGGAATGTTTAAAAGATTCCTCTATTTTAAAAGAAGATACGCTGATCATTGTCGAGGCATCTTTGGACACTTCTTTTGATTATTTAAGTGAGCTTGGCTTTACATTAAAAAAATTAAAAACATATAAGACAAATGTTCACGCTTTTATCACAAAGGCAGAATAAATCATCATAAATCCTGTCAACGGATTTATGATTTGCAGTCTGGAAAGGCAGATACATTATGAAAAAGGCAATTTATCCTGGCAGCTTTGACCCGCTGACCTTAGGACATATTGATATTATCAAAAGAGCATCCGGTATCGTAGATGAACTCGTTGTCGGTGTGCTGAACAATAGTGCAAAAAACTCATTGTTTTCTCTGGATGAACGTGTTAGTATGATTGAAGAGATGACAAAAGATCTTCCAAATGTGTCTGTCACATCGTTTGACGGACTTTTGGTCGAGCATATGAAGCAGATTGGCGCTACCATTATTGTGCGTGGTCTGCGTGCAGTGACAGATTTTGAGTATGAATTGCAGATCGCACAGACGAACCATGTAGAGAGTCCGGAGGTGGAGACTATTTTTTTGACGGCAAGCCTTCAATATTCCTACTTAAGTTCCACGATTGTGAAAGAATTCGCATCCTATGGAGGCGATATTTCCAAGTTTGTTCCTGCGCAGTTTATAGACAGAATTTATGCAAAATATAACATATCGAAATAAGGAGTGTTTCCTATGGCAAGCAGAATCGAACAGATTATTGAAGAAATTGAAGAGTATATTGATGGTTGTAAATATCAGGCATTGTCCTCTTCAAAAATTATTGTGAACAAGGACGAGTTAGAAGAACTTCTGAACGAACTCCGTTCCAAAACACCGGAAGAGATCAAGCGTTATCAGAAGATCATCAGCAACAAAGAGGCTATTTTAGCTGATGCACAGGCAAAGGCAGATGCGATCATTGCAAAAGCCCAGGTGAAAACGGATGAGCTTGTAAGTGAACATCAGATCATGCAGCAGGCATATGCGCAGGCAAACGAAGTAGTTATGATCGCAACCAAGCAGGCGCAGGAGATTTTAGATAATGCGACCAACGATGCGAACAATATCCGTATGGGAGCCATGCAGTATACAGATGATATTTTAAGAAATCTGGAGATATCAATCTCTCATGCAATGGATTCTGCAAAGGCAAGACATGAGAATTATATGTCATCACTGCAGGAGTTTTATGATGTTGTATCTTCCAACCGTGCAGAATTAAATCCGGCGGCAGAGGATACTGTTTCAGACAACACAGAGAATCTGCCTAAGATTGACATTTCTTCTGATATGTTAAAATAAAAATACACTGACTGCGACAGCGAGCAGGAAAGTACATAGTGTGAGAAACAATTTTACAAGACAGTATTTTTTCATGGACAGAGAGGTTCCTTTTACCATGGAAGATGTCTGGGCGATACCGCTTAATCCACCGAAGGCGGTGGCGGTCATTGCAAGGATATATTTGGTTTGAATACTCCAGTCTGTGTTGGTGAGACAGTTGATCCCGTTGGTGATTTCAAGAACGTTTTCCAACAGGATCAGGACAGGCTTTGGCAACGGAAGTTTTTCTACCAGTGAGATCAGGATTGAGAATAGCATGATATATCCACCGATCCTGACAAGTGTTTCGAAACCGTTCATAATGGCGGCATCTATGATCTTAAAAGTTATTTGAGATTGGGATGCCGTTTTTTTCTGCCTGTTTTCCTCTTTTTTTCTGTGCAATAATAACATACCGAGTATCAGTGCAGGGACATACAGGATGAAAATACTGATTCCGAACATTCCTGTGAGCTGTAACTGCTGCAACAAAATATAACTTCCGATAAAAACCGGACTGATGTTATTGGTGATGTAAAATAAAATTTCAGCCTCTTTCGGATGAATTTTATTTGCCTTTAAAAGTTCGGCGCAGTTTTTGCTTCCCATTGGAAAGCCGAATAAAAAACCGCTGCACAAAATAAATACGCCTTCCCCGCTGACAGGCATAAAGAAACGGAAATATTTCGTCAGGTGCTTTGTGAGGGCATCCATGTAGCCAGAATGAATCAAAACATTGGATATTATGGCGAAGGGCAGAAGGGTGGGAAGCACTTTTTCATACCAGAGCATCAGACCATTTCTGGATGCATTTACAGCATCTGCCGGATAAAGCAGGATATATGCAGTTAAAATAAGAATGGCAAAGCATATAAATTTCTTTTTCATAGTAAAATATATTGTTTTGAATTGTAAAAAATGTAATTTGTTTGTAACTTTCGTAACATTTATCAGGAAAGAGTGGGGATGTGATTTTGCTGCAACAGAGATTTCTTCGTGATCTGTTACTTTTTATGCTGGTGGTTCTTATTAATGTATATCTTGGAATCTACATTGATAGTGAAGTGCTTAAGAAAAACTGTTTTCCTTATGAAACAGCGTTTGAAAATTTCCGGGATGAAGAAGTATCAGAAGAGGTAATAAATTCTTTTCTGTATGATTCGGAACCTATGGAAGAGAGTGATATTACGGAACAGAAAATCAAATCTGTAAAGTATGCAGACTTCGCAAAGCTCAGTGAATACCTTGCAATGTACTTCGCCTTAAATAATACCTGTTCGGATTCTGATTTATTAGAAGAAAATATTTCTTTTGTGAAAGAACATCAGCCGGAAAAATTTGAACGGATCCAAAGCAAGATTGAAGCGATGTGGACGGATGCGGTTTTGTTTCCGGTAGGAGCAATTGAAAATGAACCCGGAGCAACCGTGGACTTTGCAAATTCATGGCGACAGAGCAGAACCTTTGGAGGAGACCGGTTCCATGAAGGCTGTGATATTATGGCATCTGTGAACCAGCGTGGAATTTATCCGATTTACAGCGTATCGGATGGGGTTGTGGAAAATATCGGATGGCTGCGGCTTGGCGGTTACCGCATTGGAATCCGAAGCAGGCATGGCGCTTATTTTTATTATGCACATCTCTCGGATTATGCAAAAGATTTCCAGATCGGAGAAGAAGTGAAAGCAGGAACTCTGATTGGCTTTATGGGAGATACCGGGTATAGCGATACTCCTGGTACAACCGGAAATTTTCCGGTGCATCTTCATTTTGGAGTGTATTTTGATGATGAATCCGGAAAGGAGTTTAGTGTGAACCCTTTCCCCCTGCTCCGCTATTTAAAATCATTGTAATAGAAAGCAGACCTATGCTAAAATAATTTTATACATTTTATGAAATTTGGAATGATCGATCAGGAAAATGCCACATCATTACAGACAATAGAAAAAGGAAAGAACGAACTTATGCGCTTGGATAAATTTTTAACAGAGATGGGTCTTGGTACCCGCTCAGAAGTAAAGAAGATTTTGAAAACAAAACAGATCACAGTCAATGGAGAGATCGTTACAAAACCGGAAACAAAGGTTGCACCGGAAAACGACCAGATATCTTATAAAGGTGAACCGGTCACTTACTGTGAATACGAATATTATCTTTTTTATAAACCGGCAGGGTGTGTGACTGCAACGGAAGATCAGCTGCATAAGACGGTTATGGATTACCTGACCGATACGGTGCGCTCTGATTTATTTCCAGTAGGACGGCTGGACATTGATACGGAAGGTCTGCTTCTGATCACAAATGATGGGGCTTTGGCACATGATCTGTTAAGCCCCGCAAAACATGTAGAAAAGACATACTATGCAGTTATCGATGGCGTAGTTACAGAAAAAGATGTCAACAGCTTTGAAAACGGGGTTGACATTGGAGAGGAAAAGCTGACAAAACCCGGCAAATTACGCATCCTAAAAAGTGAACCAGAATCAGAAATTGAGTTAACAATTACAGAAGGCAGATTCCATCAGGTGAAACGAATGTTTGAGGCAGTCGGAAAGAAGGTTTTATATTTAAAACGTATTTCCATGGGGCCATTGCAGCTTACCGATGATTTAAAGCCGGGAGAATATCGCCCGCTCACAGAGGAAGAGATTACTGCATTGAAAATTGTGAATAAATAAGTTATAATATTAAGGTTGCTATTTTGCAGAAAATTTTATTTTTAGATAGAAAGGTTATCACAAATGAGTCATGGATTTTTACCGATCAGTAAAGAAGATATGAAAGAAGCTGGCATCGAACAGCTTGACTTTGTATATATCTGTGGAGACGCTTACGTAGATCATCCATCTTTTGGACATGCCATTATTTCACGAATTTTGGAGGCTCATGGCTATAAAGTCGGGATCATTGCCCAGCCGGACTGGAAAGACAGAGAATCCATTAACTGGTTAGGCGAACCACGGCTCGGCTTTCTTGTTTCAGCCGGAAATATGGACTCTATGGTCAATCATTATTCCGTTTCCAAGAAAAGAAGAACCACGGATGCATTTACACCGGGCGGTGTGATGGGAAAAAGACCGGATTATGCCACGATTGTATATTGTAATCTGATTCGACAGACCTATAAACATAAGCCAATCATCATTGGTGGAATCGAGGCAAGCTTGCGTCGTCTGGCACATTATGATTACTGGTCAAATAAGTTAAAACGTTCCATTCTGCTCGATTCCGGTGCAGATCTTATCTCCTATGGAATGGGTGAACACAGTATCGTTGAGATTGCGGACGCTTTAGACAGCGGTCTGGATATTAAGGACATCACCTTCATTGATGGAACTGTTTATAAGACGAGAGACCGTGAGAGCATTTACGATGCAATCGAACTGCCACATTTTGAGGCTTTAAAAGCAGATAAATTAGAGTATGCAAAGAGTTTTTACATACAGTACAGCAATACCGATCCTTTTTCCGGAAAACGGTTGTTCGAGACTTACGATGAAAAGCTGTTTGTCGTACAGAACCCACCGGCAAAACCATTGACACAGTCGGAGATGGATTCCGTTTACGCACTTCCTTATATGAGAGATTATCATCCTTCTTATAAAGAACTTGGCGGAGTTCCGGCGATTGAAGAAGTGAAATTCTCACTGATCAGCAACCGTGGCTGCTATGGTGGCTGCAGTTTCTGCGCGCTGACTTTCCATCAGGGAAGAATTATCCAGACGAGAAGCCACGAATCTATTTTAGCGGAGGCAAACAAGATCATCTGGGATCCTGACTTTAAAGGTTATATCCATGATGTAGGTGGTCCGACTGCGAATTTCCGTGCGCCGGCGTGCGACAAGCAAATGACAAAAGGTGCCTGTCCGCATAAGCAGTGTCTTTTCCCGAAGCCTTGCCAAAATTTAAAAGTGGATCATTCCGATTATCTGAAACTGCTCCGGAAACTGCGGGAGCTTCCAAATGTGAAGAAAGTATTCATCCGTTCGGGTATCCGTTTCGATTATCTGATTTATGATAATGACCGCACTTTTCTGCGGGAACTGTGTGAGCACCATGTCAGTGGACAGTTAAAGGTTGCACCGGAACACATTTCCGACGCAGTTTTAGAGAAAATGGGCAAGCCGGGTGTGGATGTCTATAACCGGTTTGTAAAAGCCTATAAAGATATGAATGAAAAGATTGGCAAAAAGCAGTATCTGGTTCCATATCTGATGTCCTCCCACCCTGGTTCCACCTTGAAGGAGGCAGTGGAGCTTGCAGAATTTTTGAGGGATCTGGGATATATGCCGGAGCAGGTGCAGGATTTTTATCCAACCCCTTCCACGATCTCAACCTGTATGTATTACACAGGTGTTGATCCGAGAAATATGCAGCCAATCTATGTCGCGGTCAATCCGCATGAGAAGGCAATGCAGCGCGCATTGATCCAGTACCGGAATCCGAAGAATTACGATCTTGTCTATGAGGCACTGGTAAAAGCAGGAAGGACAGATCTGATCGGATTTGATAAGAAATGTCTGATCCGTCCAAGACAGGGTGAGTATCAAAACCATGGGGAACGCAATATGCGCCATGATGGAAAAAAGGGCAGGACAGATCAGAAACCTGCAAAGAAAAAGACTATCCGGAATGTGCATAACAAGAAAGCCTCTGGAACGAACATGAATAAATCTGCAAAGAACCGTGCGGATCACAGCAATCCTCAAAGATCTGTCAGAAAGAAAAAATAAGAAAGCGAACCTGACTTTATATGAAACAGTTTACGATCAGCCCCAACGAATCCGGGCAGCGTTTTGACAAATATTTAAAAAAATTATTGAGCAATGCATCCGGCAGTTTTGTATACAAGATGTTGCGCAAAAAGAATATCACCTTAAATGACCGCAAAGCAGATGGAACAGAAAAATTAAATGCGGGAGACCTTGTAAAATTATTTTTGTCCGATGAAACTTTTGAAAAATTTTCCGGTAAAGATGAGACAAATTCCGGCTACATGAAGTTAAAGTCCATTGATTCAGGCAGACTTCAGGTTGTTTATGAAGATGATGATGTGATCATTATTAACAAACCATCCGGGATGCTTTCCCAGAAGGCGGTTCCGGAGGATATTTCGGCAAATGAATATATTCTTTCTTATTTGATCCGAAAAGGTGCCTTAAGTGAGGAGCAGTTCAAAACATTTAAACCATCCATCTGCAACCGCTTAGACCGGAACACATCCGGGCTTTTGATCGCAGGAAAAACGTTAAAGGGACTTCAGACAATGGCGGAAGCGTTAAAAAAACGTACTGTCCAGAAATATTACCGTTGTATTGTAAAAGGAGAGTTGCGCGAAAAAACGCATTTGAAAGGCTACCTGTCCAAAGATGAACAGAACAATAAGGTGAAAGTTGTTTCCCATATCCGCCCGGAGGAAAAAGCAGATTATCTGCCAATTGAAACGGAATACCGCCCGGTGGCAGTTTCGAATGGATATACGGAACTTGAAGTCCATCTTATTACCGGCCGATCCCACCAGATCCGTGCACATCTTGCGTCCATCGGTCATCCGATCGTCGGGGATGGGAAATATGGTGATCTGAGAACGAACGAACGTTTCCGTAAAGAGGTTCATGTTCGTTCTCAACTGCTTCATGCTTACCGTATTGTATTGGAAGACGGAAGAGAAGTGATCGCACCGTCCGGCAGGGAATTTGAGGATGCATGGGACTATATACAGACATCAGCCTTTTAATTCCAGAGTTGGAGCGGCATCGATAATATCCTGCAATGGTGTCCATGACATCAGATCGCCGGAATTATCGGAGCCGCTGTCATCGTCTGCTTTTCGTTCAAATCCATTGTCACCGTTGTGCTTCCGCTGTTTTTTTACATCCTCCGGTGTGTCCGGAAGTCTGTGATAAGCAGAAGAGTGGTGAAATTCTTTGGAAATCTCATTGAAAGCTGCAACCAGACATTCTTTATCAGGATCATCGTCCGGGATTCCATTTAAAGCTGCGGCAATATAGCCGTCTGCCTCCTGCTTGGATTTTGCATGTTTTAACTGGTTTTCAAGCATTTCAGCCATTTTCTGAATGCGGAGTGCATGCTGATATTCATCCGGATAATTCATCCGCAGAAATTCCATCTCCTGTGCCGTCAGTTTTTTGCCGTGCTTTAATTTGTTTACAATATGCTGCAGTTTCTGCTGCTTTTTATCTTCCGTGTCCGCATTGTTCGTGCCCTGCGTGACTTTTTGCATATATTGTAAAAGTGCGTTATCAGCCGTTGGAACATTTTTTGACAGTAAGGAAGAATGATTGTTCTCTGTGAGAATGTTCAGATTTATTTGCATAAGAATGACCTCCCCGATTCTTTGTATTGTATATCGGCACATTCCATAAAATTATGAAAACATTTATGCATAAATCCGGAAACACAAACGCATGTTCTTATCTTCTGTCAGGACAGAAAAAAGTCTCCAGTGAAATATTCCCCCGGAGACTTTTTAACGTTTTTTACTTGGAAACACTGTTTATGTGACGTTTGATCGCTTCAAAACTTTCGGCGCTGACATCATGTTCAATCTTACATGCATCTTCTGCTGCAATGCGGGGATCAACCCCCAGCATGACAAGCCAGCTTGAAAGAGTGGTATGGCGTTCATAAATCTTCTCAGCGACTTCACGTCCGGATTCTGTAAGGTGAATATATCCTTCAGGGCTTACGGTAATAAAGCCATTTTCCCGGAGATTCTTCATTGCTACGCTGACGCTTGGTTTTTTGAAATTCATCTCATTTGCAATGTCAATGGAACGAACGTTTCCCAGCCTATGATTCAGCACCAGAATGGTCTCCAGATAATTTTCAACTGATTCATTCATTACCATAAAAATAATACCTCCCACAAAACTTCTATATTTATCAATGTATGATTCTTTGATAAATGTATATAAAATAATCATATCATACAACCCATTTTTTTACAAATCGGAATTGAATATTTAATAAAAATTTATCATTCGGGATATAAGAAAACAGCGTGCAATGTTTTCATTTTTCTGGCGTGTCATGCAAAAGTTATGATATAATCATGAAAAGAAGCGAAGAAGGCAGGAAATAGAAATGGCAACGTGGAATTCACGTGGTTTAAGAGGTTCTACTTTAGAGGAATTTATCAACCGTACCAACGAAAAATATTTAGAAAACGGACTGGCTTTGATCCAGAAAGTCCCGACTCCAATCACTCCCATTAATATTGACAAGGCAACCAGACATATTACGCTGGCGTATTTTGACCAGAAGAGTACCGTCGATTACATTGGCGCAGTGCAGGGGATCCCGGTCTGTTTTGACGCAAAAGAATGCAACACAGACACTTTCCCGCTTCAGAATATACATGAGCATCAGGTAGTCTTTATGGAGAACTTTGAAAAACAGATGGGCATTGCCTTTTTTTTGATCAGTTTTACTGCAAGAGATGAATTTTATTATCTGCGGTTTGCAAAACTGCTGGAATTTTGGAACCGGGCAAAAGAGGGTGGCAGAAAAAGCTTCCGCTATGAAGAACTGGAGCCTGATTTTTTTCTCCGGAAGAGCAGAGGCGTCCTTGTTCCATATCTGGATGCGATGCAAAAAGATTTGGCAATGAGGGATTGACAAGCAGATATTCTTTTCATATAATAAATCAAGCAGTTTCATTTGCTACCACATTAGCATACTAAAGTGTACAAAATGAAACCTGTGAACGGATCATCCGCATGGGATGAGCATAAGGGAAAGGTATTAGATTCATTATGAAAAAACAATTATTACATACACCGGAGGGTGTGCGTGACATTTATAACGAGGAATGTGAGAAAAAGCTATTACTCCAGTCGGATTTACTTGGCATCTTAAAGGGTTACGGATATCATCCGATCCAGACGCCGACCTTTGAATTTTTTGATATTTTCGGAAAGGAGATCGGAACCACTCCTTCGAAAGAATTATATAAGTTTTTTGACAGAGAGGGTAATACGCTTGTCCTAAGACCGGATATGACACCGTCTATCGCGAGAGCGGCTGCAAAGTATTTTATGGATGAGGATATGCCGATCCGTCTCTGCTATATGGGAAATACGTTTATCAATAACAGCAGTTATCAGGGCAGATTAAAAGAGAGTACGCAGCTTGGTGCAGAGCTGATCGGGGACAGCACCGTGGATGCAGATGCGGAGATTTTATCGATGACGGTAGAATGTCTGCAAAAGGCAGGACTGAAGGATTTCCAGTTAAGTGTCGGTCATGCGGATTTCTTTCAGGGACTTGTGGAGGCTGCCGGGATCAGTGAGGAGGACGAGGAAGAACTGCGGGAGCTGCTCGCCAACAAGAACTTTTTTGGCGTGGAGGAATTTGCAGAGACCTTAAACCTGAAGGCAGAGTTAAACGAACTGTTCCATATGCTCGGCAGTCTGAATGTGGACTTAAACGACTTGAAACGCGCCAAAGAGTTAGCTGCATCTTATCCTAGGATTTTAGCGGCAATTCATAATTTAGAAGAACTTCATAAAGTACTTGAAGTCTATGGCATTCAAAAGTATATTTCCTTTGAACTGGGGATTATCAGCAGTTATCAGTATTATACCGGGATTATTTTTTCCGGTTATACATTCGGAAGCGGAGAACCGATCGTAAAAGGAGGACGTTATGATAGACTTCTGACCTATTATGGAAAGACTTCTGCATCCATTGGATTTGCAATTGTCATTGATCAGTTAATGGCGGCATTATCCAGACAGAAAATCAATATTTCTATCGAAACAAATGGTGAGCTGATCGTGTATACAAAGGCAAATCAGGCAAAAGCAATTTTGAGTGCAAAAGAAAAGCGTGCGGCTGGTACTCCGGTCGAGACGATTTTAAAGGATGACACGAAAACAAACGAAGATTACCAAAACTATGCAAAGCGTAATCGTATCAGAACAGTTACTTTTATGGAGGATTAGAAAATGGAAGATATGAGATACTTAACCTTTGCATTGGGAAAGGGCAGACTTGCAAAAAAAGCACTGGAATTATTCGAACAGATTGGCATTACCTGTGAGGAGATGAAAGATAAAGACACAAGAAAACTTATTTTTGTCAATGAGGAACTAAAGCTTCGATTTTTCCTTGCAAAAGGACCGGATGTTCCTACTTATGTAGAATATGGTGCGGCTGATATCGGAATCGTTGGAAAAGATACCATATTAGAAGAAGGCCGTAATATTTATGAAGTATTGGATCTTGGATTTGGCAAATGCAGGATGTGTATCTGCGGACCGGAGGAAGCACGCGATCTGTTACAGCACCACGAGCTGATCCGGGTGGCAACCAAGTACCCGCACATTGCAAAAGACTATTTTTACAATAAAAAACATCAGACCGTAGAGATCATTAAGTTAAACGGCTCCATCGAACTGGCACCGATCGTCGGACTGTCCGAGGTGATCTGCGATATCGTAGAGACCGGATCCACACTCCGGGAAAACGGATTGACAGTGTTAGAGGAAGTGTGTCCGCTCTCTGCCCGCATGGTAGTAAATCAGGTGAGCATGAAGATGGAAAATGAGCGGATCACAAAACTGATCTCTGATCTGAAGAATGTGATCAATACAGAAAGGAATGCAGTCCAATGAGAATTTTAAAACTGACAAAAGAAACACAGAATAATATATTGGAGAATTTATTAAAAAGAAGCCCGAACTCTTACGGCGAATTTGAGAGCCGCGTCAATGACATTATCCAGAATGTCAGGGAAAAACGTGATGAGGCGATTTTTGAGTACACATTAAAATTTGATGGTGCCACCATCGACCAGGACAATATCTGCGTGACGGAAGAAGAGATCAAAGAAGCTTATGAGCAGGTAGACCCAAAGCTTTTGGATGTCATCCGCAAGGCACTTGTCAACATCCGTGACTATCACGCAAAGCAGAAACAGTACTCCTGGTTTGATTCCGATGAATCCGGTATTATCTTAGGCCAGAAAGTGACACCGTTAAAAACAGTTGGTGTCTATGTGCCGGGTGGAAAAGCAGTTTATCCGTCCTCTGTACTGATGAATGTCATTCCTGCAAAAGTGGCAGGGGTTTCCAATATCATTATGACGACGCCATGCGGCAAAGATGGAAAAGTTTATCCATCTACATTAGTAGCTGCCAAAGAGGCCGGAGTCGATGCAATTTATAAAGTCGGTGGTGCACAGGCAATCGCAGCACTTGCCTTTGGAACAGAGAGTATCCCGAAAGTCGACAAAATCGTAGGACCGGGAAATATCTACGTTGCCCTTGCCAAAAAAGCAGTGTTTGGTTATGTCAGCATTGATTCCATCGCAGGTCCAAGTGAGATCATGGTACTTGCCGATGAGACGGCAAATCCACGTTTTGTAGCGGCAGATTTACTGTCACAGGCAGAACATGATGAGATGGCATCCGCAATTCTTGTGACAACCAGTGAGGCATTGGCAGAGCAGGTTTCTGTGGAAGTAGATAAATTTGTTACAACTCTTTCCAGAAAAGAAATCATCCAGAAATCTCTGGATAACTATGGATATATCCTTGTGGCAGACACGATGCAGGATGCCATTGACACCGTCAATGAGATTGCATCGGAACACTTAGAGCTTGTGACAAAAAATCCATTTGAGACAATGACAAAAATCCGCAACGCGGGAGCAATCTTCATCGGAGAGTATTCCAGCGAACCACTCGGCGACTATTTTGCAGGTCCAAACCACGTTCTTCCAACCAATGGAACTGCAAAATTCTTCTCACCGCTCAGCGTGGATGATTTCATTAAGAAATCAAGCATTATCTCTTATTCCAGAGAAGCGTTAGAGCCTGTATACAAAGATATCGTGCAGTTTGCAGAATGTGAAAAACTTACTGCACATGCAAATTCCATCCGGGTACGGTTTGAAGATTAATTGTATCTATTCAGCACCCATTCGCAAAACCGCTCTTTCAGAGCTTTCCTTTTGCTCATGTGGTTACTTCGCCAAAGAAATTTTCAAAATTATGCTCATTCATGCAAGCATGATTCGCAAATTTATGAAAATTGCCTTGGCTCTGAATAGATACAAAGAATTAATAATTACTTAAGTTGAAAAAAGAAGCAGAAAGGTTTAAAATAAAATGGCACGTACAGCAGATTATGTTCGTAAAACCAAAGAGACAGATATATCATTACATTTGAATTTAGACGGTACCGGCAGTTCCTCTATCAATACGGGAATCGGTTTTTTTGACCACATGTTAGACGGATTTGCAAGACATGGCCTGTTTGACCTGAAAGTCAATGTTGCCGGAGATCTTGCAGTGGACTGTCATCATACAATTGAAGATACAGGTATTGTTCTGGGCAATGCCATTAAGGAGGCCGTTGGTGACAAGAAGGGAATCCGGCGCTACGGAAGCTGTATTCTGCCGATGGATGAAACACTTGTCCTGTGCGCAGTGGATCTTTCCGGAAGACCTTATCTTGTGTTCGATGGAGAATTTACGACCGACCGCGTGGGATATATGGATACGGAGATGGTGAAGGAATTTTTCTATGCCATTTCTTATACCGCAGGAATGAATCTGCATATCAGGGTGCTTTCCAGCGGAAACAACCACCATATGATCGAGGCGATGTTCAAGGCTTTTGCAAAGGCACTGGATCAGGCAACGGTCATTGACCCGAGGATCACGGATATCCTTTCTACCAAAGGAAGTCTGTAGTTGACAATTCACATGTATCACGTGCGAAATATGATTAGAAAAGAAGCGGTCTGACGTATCAAAAATATGTGCAGACCGTTTTGTATGGAAAGGTATGAATATTAATATGGAACACAAAAATATCGTGGCAACAATTTACTTAAAGGATGGAAAAGCGATCAAAGCCAGAGACAATTACGAGGAATATCCGGATGTCATTGAACTTGCAAAACTCTATAATGACAGTGGCATTGATAAAATCATGATTTTTGACCTGTCCACAACAGATGAAGAGCATGAGCGCAACATACAGGTTATCCGCAACATTAACCGTAATATTGAAATCAAAGTCTGTGCAGGCGGTAACATTAACCGTATGGAGGACATTAAGAAGTTCATCTATGCCGGATGTCTTCAAGTGATCGTCAACGGCTCCAAACCGGAGAGTATGGCACTGGCTGCAGAGGCAAGCAAGCGTTTCGGGAAAGACCGTATTCTTGTTTCCGTGACGAATGTGGATTTTATCTTCAAACATCAGGATGAAATGGCTGATACATTCCATGAAGTGCTGATCTTAAATAAAGCAGTGTTAGATGCAGTGGAAGGAATGACCGATGTTCCTCATGTTGTCTACTTAAACGATGCTGATTATGATGAGATTTTATCAATCTTATCCCGCAAAAATGTCCGCGGAATTGCAGGTTCGTTAATTAATAATCCAAAAACAGATATTATGGAGATGAAATCCCAGTTGTCTGCCTCCGGTATTAAGATGGATAACTTCGAGCCAAACTTAAAGTGGAGTGACTTAAAGAAAAATTCTGACGGCATGGTTCCGGTCATTGTGCAGGATTACCGTACGGATGAAGTGTTAATGCTGGCTTACATGAATGAGGAAGCTTTTGACACAACGATTAACATCGGAAAAATGACATACTACAGCAGAAGCCGGAATGAGCTTTGGACAAAAGGTCTTACTTCCGGTCATATCCAGTATGTCAAATCCCTGACAGCAGACTGTGATTATGATACCATTCTTGCAAAAGTTTCCCAGATTGGTGCAGCCTGCCACACCGGAAACCAGAGTTGTTTTTTCAATGAGATTGTGAAAAAAGAATACGTTGAAAAAAATCCGCAGAAGGTGTTGGGGGATGTCTACAATATTATTTTAGACCGCAGGGAAAATCCGAAGGAAGGCTCCTACACAAACCTTTTATTGGAAAAAGGTCTGGATAACATCCTCAAAAAAGTTGGAGAGGAAAACACAGAAATCATTATTGCAGCGAAAAATACTGACCACGAGCATTTGAAATATGAAATCTCTGATTACATTTACCATCTCATGGTCTTAATGGCAGAGAAGGATATCACATGGGAAGAGATCACACAGGAACTTTCACAGAGAAAATAAAACGACAGGTTTATCTCGACAAACTGCGGGTACTTGCCACGGTTCTCGTGATCGCTGTCCACACGGTCTCACTCGGTTCCACACTTGTTCCAGAGCGGAGTGCAGTGTGGTATGGATTTGAGATTAGCAATTACCTGTTTTTGTGCTGCAATCTGCTTTTTATCATGATAAGCGGAGCCCTTCTTTTACCGGTGAAAGGCGAACCCGCCGGGCAGTTTTACCGGAAACGTTTTTTGAAAGTGCTTGTTCCAATGGTGATCTATTATATTTTATATGTGTGTGCCAAAGAGGGGTTCGTCTGGCTTCGCCCCGATCACTGGGGCGCCATGTTAAAACGTATTCTGCTCGGTGCACCGGAGGAAGCGCCGCATTTCTGGCTGATTTATGTGATCATCTGGTTATATGTGCTGACACCGTTTTTCCGCTATGTAGTGCAGCATATCCCGGATTCTGTTTTAAGCGGGCTTGTGGCTGTGATCCTGATCTTCCAGATCCTTGGAACTTACTGGGATACGCTTTATTATAATTCCATTGTCTCCGGGATTCTCGGTTCTTTTGCCGGTGTTTTTATATTGGGATATTATCTGACAAGAGAGCAGGGGCGCAGAAAGTACTTCTTTTATGGAGCCGGAATCCTTTCTGTCTGTCTGGCAGTCCGTCATATCTTCAGTGGGGCACAATATCATCGTTATTTATTTAACAATGCGCCGCTTATGGTATTTTATACGATGGCTGTTTTTCTTTTCGTGAAACAGATTTATGTGAAAGCAGAGACGGAACATTTTTTTACAAAGCTGATCAGCCGCTACAGTTTCGGGATCCTTTTGATCCACTGGGGCGTGCTTCATTATCTGGTCAAACAGATTTTTCATGTCAGCCCGACAGATTTCGGAGTGATCGGTGGTTCGCTGCTCATGATCGTGCTCACCTTATTTTTTTCACTGATAGGTGCAATGGTTCTCGATCGAACGCTGATCCACTGGTGTCTGTTGCTTATTGCATGGATAGAAAAAAAGTTCTAATGAGATACAAGACTTCATATGATTTCAATGAGAAATCTATGGAGTCTTATTTTATGACCGATGAATATGTGGAAAGACGCAGAGCTTACGTCAACGAGATACGGCGCTCGTTTGACCGGCCGGAGGTGGAAAATGGCACCGCAGAAGAGGAATCACAGCCTTTGGTTCCGTGGATTTTTCTGAAAATCCGCATAGTGCTTGCAGTTCTTCTTATGCTCGCATTCCTTCTGTTAAAATATAATGCATATGAATTCCATGGCTATCAGGCAAAAGATGTCATTGACATTATTTCTGATAATCAGTATTATACAATTTTGCAGGATTATGTTATGATAAATGAGCATGACTGATTTCACAGTCGTTTTCAGGAAAAATGAGAAAGGACAAACCGAATGACAAAATTAGCATTATCAGATGAGATACTGATGAAAATCGATAAACCGGCACGTTATATCGGAAATGAGTTAAACAGTATCAAAAAAGATAAAGAAAAAGTAGCAATCCGTTTTGCTATGTGCTTCCCGGATGTATATGAGATAGGGATGTCACATCTTGGCGTTCAGATTTTATATGATATGTTTAATAAAATGGAAGATGTGTGGTGTGAGAGAGTTTACTCTCCATGGCCGGATCTTCATAAAATCATGAAAGAAGAGCATATTCCACTGTTTGGATTAGAGTCCCAGGAACCGATCAAAAATCTTGATTTTATCGGTCTTACGCTCAATTACGAGATGTGTTACACAAATGTGCTTCAGATTTTAGACCTCGGACAGATCCCACTGCTTGCAAAAGACCGTACAGAAGACGATCCACTGGTGATCGGTGGCGGCTGCTGCACTTATAATCCGGAGCCGATGGCAGACTTCTTTGATCTGTTTTATATGGGAGAGGGTGAAATTTCTTTCTACGAACTGTTTGATCTTTATAAAAAAATGCGTGCAGAGGGAAAAACACGCCATGAATTTTTACATGAAGCTTCCAAAGTGCCTGGTATCTATGTGCCATCCCTCTATGAAGTGACTTATAAAGAGGACGGAACGATCGCATCCTTTGAACCAATTTATGAGGATGTTCCAAAAACGATCCAGAAGCAGATCGTACTGAATATGACAGAAGCTGTTTATCCGGAAAAACCTGTCGTCCCTTTTATCAAGGCAACACAGGATCGTGTGGTTCTCGAGATCCAGCGCGGATGTATCCGTGGCTGCCGTTTCTGCCAGGCTGGAATGGTTTACCGTCCGGTCCGTGAAAAAAATGTAGAGCACTTGAAAGAGCTTGCCTACAAAATGTTAAAATCAACCGGACACGAAGAGATTTCTTTAAGCTCTTTAAGTTCCTCCGATTATTCTGAACTGGAAGAACTGGTGAATTTCCTGATCGATGAGTTCAAGGGAAAAGGTGTGAATATCTCACTTCCTTCCCTGCGGATCGATGCCTTTTCGCTGGATGTCATGAGCAAAGTGCAGGATATCAAAAAGAGCAGTCTGACATTTGCACCGGAAGCCGGTTCCCAAAGACTTCGTGATGTCATTAACAAAGGTCTTACCGAAGAGGTGATCTTAAACGGTTCCAGACTTGCTTTTGAAGGTGGCTGGAACAAGGTAAAATTATACTTTATGCTTGGACTTCCAACCGAGACGGAAGAAGATATGAAAGCGATCCCGCAGCTTGCCAATGAGATCGCAGCTCTTTATTATGACACGGTTCCGAAGGAAAAACGGAATGGAAAATGTCAGATTACGATCAGTACCTCTTTCTTTGTGCCGAAGCCATTTACTCCGTTCCAGTGGGCAGGAATGTACACACCGGGAGATTATCTTGCAAGAGCGCGGGTGGTCAATGAGGGTGTGCATGCGCAGCTGAATCATAAGAGTATCAAATATAACTGGCACGAAGCGGATGTGACGGTTTTAGAAGGGATTCTGGCACGAGGCGACCGTAAGATCGGACAGGCTCTCTTAAAAGTTTATGAAAAAGGCGGCATTTTTGATGCGTGGAGCGAATATTTCGATTATCAGAGATGGGAGGACGCTTTTGCGGAATGTGGTATCGATACCGATTTTTACACGATGAGAGAGCGTGATCTGGATGAGATCTTCCCATGGGATTTCATTGATACCGGCGTATCGAAAGAGTTTTTAAAACGTGAATGGAAGAATGCACATGATGAAAAAGTAACCCCGAACTGCCGCATGAAATGTTCCGGCTGTGGAGCCATGAAATTTGGAGGAGGTGTCTGTTTTGAAAATAAGGATTAAATTTCGAAAATCTGGTGTGATGAAGTTCATCGGACACCTTGATATTATGCGCTATTTCCAGAAGGCGATGCGGAGAGCAGATATTGACATCTGTTATTCAGAGGGATTTTCCCCTCATCAGATCATGTCGTTTGCAGCACCGCTAGGCGTTGGAATTACAAGTGACGGCGAATATTTAGATATTGAAGTACACGAAAGCAAGTCTACAAAAGAGGCGATGGCAGATTTAAATGCGACGATGGTAGAGGGCGTGGAGATCACCGGATATGTGAAGCTTCCGGACAATGCCAAGACAGCGATGTCCTTAGTTGCCGCAGCCGATTATAACCTTTTCTTTAAGGAAGGTTATGAAGTACCATTTACGAAAACAGAAGCCAAACAGGCGATTTTAGAATATTTTATCACGCCTTCTGAGGTACTTATCACCAAGCAGACAAAGAAAAGCGAAAAAATCATGGACTTAAAGCAGCTGGTTTATGATTTTAAAGTAGAAGGAACCGAGGAGGCACCGGAGTTTTACATCAATCTCTGTACCGGAAGTTCCGACAACTTAAAACCGGAACTTGTGTTAGAATCCCTTTTCGGCTATATGAACATTCCATATAATGCCAATGCAATCCAGATCCATCGTTTGGATGTGTATGCAAAAGAGGGGGACAAATTTGTTTCTCTACTGGATATGGGCGAAGAGATCGCATAAAGAGGTTCTTTATGAATAAATATATTATCACACATGAAAAAATAAAAATGCAAAACAGGGAAGAGCAGGACTTTATTGTCTCTGCTCTTTATAATCAGGGCAAAAAAATGATCGAAGTAAGCCTTACACCCCCAGATGAAGATAGTTTACTTGGAAACATTTATATTGGCCGTGTGGAAAATGTCGTACAGAATATCCGGGCAGCTTTTGTGAAGATTTCGCCGGAGCAGACCTGTTATTTGTCTTTAGATGATCTGAAAAATGCACATTTTACCAAAAAGCTCTCTGCAAGAAAAGAAATTGTGGCAGGAGATGAGCTTCTGGTTCAGGTAGAACGTGAAGCTTTAAAGACGAAAGAACCTGCTGTCACTGCGAATTTAAGCTTTGCAGGAAAATATGCTGTTCTTACAAGCGGAAACCGCAGGCTTGGAATTTCTTCCAAATTAAATAAAGAGCAGAAAGCACATTATAAGGAATTATTGCACGAATTTGATACAGAAAGCTACGGACTTATCATTCGAACCAATGCCGCAAGTGTCGCAGATGAAACACTAATTGCAGAGATTCGAAGCCTTGAGCAGGAATGGTCACAGATGCGTGAGAATGTCTGCCATAAAACCTGTTACAGTGTTTTGAAAAAAGCGAGACCAACGTATCTGGAAGACGTCAAAAACCAGCGGGAAGGTTCTGTCAGCGAGATTATCACCGATGACCGCGGACTCTTCGAAACCATCTGCACGGATTATGGGATCCATCCAAAACAGTTTATGACAAACGGTTCTGTCCCCGTTCCGGTCGATCAGTTTCAGGTGCAGACAGCAGCAGGCGCAGAGGATTTTTTAACGATCACTTATTATCATGATCCGATGTTAACGTTATCTTCCCTCTACAGCGTGAAGTCCTCCTTAGAAAAAGCTTTAAGGGAACAGATCTGGTTAAAGTCCGGTGCATCCATTGTTTTACAACACACAGAGGCACTTACGGTCATTGACGTGAACAGTGGGAAAAATATCATAAAAAAAGAGATGCGCGAAAATCTGCTCCGTATTAATTTAGAGGCAGCGAAAGAGATTGCCTATCAACTCAGATTGCGCAATATCTCAGGCATTATCATCATCGATTTTATCAATCTTCTTGCAAAAGAAGATGAGGCAGTTCTTTTAAAAGAATTCCGCACATATTTAAAAGACGACCCGGTGAAAACGGATCTGATCGACATGACCAGACTAGGACTGGTGGAAGTGACCAGAAAGAAGATTAAGAAATCTTTGCGGGACAGTTTAAAGATGAACTAAAAAAAGTGAGCAGCCACACTGTAAGGTCTGCTCACTTTTTTAATAGATTTATGCAGATTCAATCTCATACGTAAATCCGGCGTCCTCGATCACCCTGATGGTATCCTCGATTCCCTGACCATCCTCAGTGAGATAACCGGATGCAAAAATAGAGTTTACAACGGACAATAAACGTTTTTCTTCACCTTTAAAGTAAACCTCACGTCCGGCAGCACAGCGGATGTCTGCCTGTGGAACAAGAAGCCTTGCAAGGGCGAGAACCTTAAGACCATATTCAGGGGTTAAGCCTGAGGTATCTTTGTGTGCTAAAGGTGTTCCCTCAATTGGCAGCAAAAAGTTGATCGGGATTGCTTCCGGGTTAATTTCACGGAGTTCTAACAGCATATCAACAACATCCTCTTTGCTTTCCCCCATACCAATGATCCCACCACTGCAGATTTCATAACCCAATCCCTGCAGCATTTTGATATTTGCGACACGCTGGTCAAACGTATGCGTAGAGCAGATGTTCGGATAAAATGCACGGCTGCTGTTTAAGTTATGGTTAATACGGTCAAGTCCTGCCTCTTTTAACATGCGCGCCTGTTTTTCAGTCAAAAATCCGATGGAACAGCAGAGGTGTGTTCCGGTTTCTTTCATTTTACGGATTTTTGCAGCGAGTTCTTCAATCTCGGCGTCTGTGAATTTCATGCCGCTCAATCCGATACAGTGTCTTGCGAGATGATTTTTATTTACAAAATCATTGTCGCGGTAAAGTTTCTCATCGGAAACCCATTTATATTTCTCAATATCGGCTGATGAACGGCAGGATTGTGCGCAGTAAGCACAGTCCTGTGAGCAGTTGCCGCTTCTTGCGTTTGTCAGAATGTGGATTCCGACATTGTCTCCTTTGTATTTGCGGCGCAGTTTCTCAGCGCGTGCAATCAGCTCATCCAACTGATCATCCGGTGTATTTAAAATTGCAAGAGCATCCTCTCTGGTAAGATATGGATTTTCGGCTTCGGTTGTCTTTGGTTGTGTTGTCATTTTTGTACTCCTTTGTTACGTTTACAAAATTCAAATAAGTTACGGTATGAATTCACAAGTTTCTAAATTCAATTGTTTTTAAAGTAGCACGAAGTATGGTCAATTGTCAACATGCTCACTTATAGAAGTTGACATTTATTTGTAAAAGCTAGTTAACATTAGTATAAATATCTACATATGCAGATATTTCATTTTATTGTACTAATCTTGTGTCTAATATGATATGATATTATTTGAATTAGGGAATTTTGTAAATAAGAAGTGAATCTTCCAAAAGATAAATTTTGTAAGGAGTTTTCTTATAATCAAAAGGAAGAAAAAGCAGAAGTATTAAAGCAGCTTTTGGGCAGTATGGGAACAATAGGTGCAGGAAGTGTTGTGACAAAAGATATTCCGGCCAATTGTGTTGCGGTTGGAAATCCATGCCGTGTGATTCGAAAGATAAATGAGGAATGTTGAATATGAATTATAACGATTTTTTAACCAGACAACAGCAAATCAAAAAACTGTCTATTGCGGAGCAGAAAAATTTTTATGAACAGCTATTGAAAAAGAAATACGACAAAACCGAAGTGCGCATACTTGCAAGTTTTTATTATGGGCAGCTATTTTATCAGGAAGGAAATTTCAGAAAAACCATAGAGATTATAGAACCAATCATAGTGGACTATCAAAGCTATCCGTATACCCCTAAGTTATTGTCCTGTTTTAACCTGATAGGTGTGGCAACACATTGCGAGACAGAATATAATGTTTCCCGTTTTTTCTATGAAACGGCATTAAAAATTGCCATGGAAAATGATGAAAAATACTATTATGCATTTGAGTATAATAATATTGCATTGACCTACATTGAGGAACAAAACTATGAGGAAGCACTTAAAAGTCTTGCACTCGCAGAAGACGTCCTGAAAGACTGTGATGAGGAAATGGGTGCTTATATCTATATCAATAAATCTATTTCACTTCAGAAACTGAACCGTTTAACAGAGGCTTTAAAGGCGTTTGAACTTGGAGTGAGCCAATATCATGCAGATACAATCGTTCCTGATGATGTCACCCGCTGTGCAGCAACACTTTATTATAAATTGGAACAGCCAGAAAAATATGAGACTTACAAAAAACAGATCCTTTCAAAAATGGATGAAATGTACGCGGCTGAATTTATGGATGCCTGCCGGGAACTGTTTGAGTGTGGAAGAGATTCTTGTGATGATAACCTTATGAACCACATTTTACGATCCATGAATCAGTATATGGAAAAATATCCGGATGAAATCAAGGTTGGACTTGAATTTGCAGAATTAATATATGTATACGCTGTTGGTAAAATGGACAAAGACGCAATTTTAGAGGCATTAGAGGCGAAAAACTATTATAAAGACCGGATTATTGAATATTCGAAAGAAAACCATATAAAATCTTTACAGCAATACATAGAGATTAATTCGCAGATATCTGAATTAGAGCGGGATGCATTAACGGGATTCAAAACCCGTAAGGCATATTACAAAGATATTGCAATCATCGAATGCGACGAGGAGATGTGTAACCAGCCGGTTGGCATCGCTTTTGCAGATGTGAATGGTCTAAAAAAAATCAATGACAATCTGGGACATGAAGCAGGAGATGAGCTGCTCGCAGCAATTGCGAAAAAAATCATAACCATATTCCAGGAGGCAGGCTGTTACCGTTTTGGCGGGGACGAATTTATCATTCTGTCATTCGATAAAAGCGAGACAGACTTTCAAAATAAGCTGCAAAAGCTTTCAAAGCTATGGACGGCTGAATGTTCGGCTTCCATTGGAAGTGTCTGGTTAGAACATGCAAAGGACATTGAAAAGAATTTGTCAGTTGCAGATGAGAAGATGTATGTGAATAAAAATCATTATTATAAAAATAGGTTTTAACTAAAAAGGTTAGAAAAATTTCAAAAAACTAGTTGACGTAATTCAATTGTTATGCTATAGTAACGAAGTATGCCGCACAGTGAGGTCTCAAATTCTGCGTATTTGCAGAAACCATAACTGGCGAGTAATGATAATAGGAGGTGCCATATGTACGCAATTATCGCAACAGGTGGTAAACAGTATAAAGTTTCCGAAGGTGATATCATTACCATTGAAAAACTTGGTGTTGAAGCTGGTGAGAAAGTGACTTTTGATCAGGTATTAGCAGTTTCTGACAACGGAATGAAAGTTGGAGCAGACGTAGCTAACGCAACTGTAGAAGCTTCTGTAGTGAAAGAAGGCAGAGCGAAAAAAGTTATCGTTTACAAGTATAAGAGAAAAACCGGTTATCACAAGAAAAACGGTCACAGACAGGCGTTTACACAGGTTAAAATCGAAAAAATTAATGCGTAATCGATAGGAAGATTGTTATGACTAAGATAACGATTTTCAGAAACCAGGATCAGGCATTTTTAGGTTTTGACTGTCTTGGACATGCAGGGTATGCAGAGGAAGGTGAAGACATTGTATGTGCGGGAATTTCTGCACTGGTGATCAACACGATCAATTCCCTTGGTGTTTACACGAAGGAAAAATTTTCTACAGATTCTGATGAAGAGACCGGAATGATCACACTCAGGTTTGATGCTCCGGCAGGTCATGATGCTGATTTGCTCATGAAATCCCTGGTTTTAGGCTTGCAAGGAATACAAAATACTTATGGAAATGATTATATCATTCTAACATTCAAGGAGGTGTAAGACATGATGAATATGAACCTTCAGTTTTTCGCTCATAAAAAGGGTGTTGGTTCTACAAAGAACGGCCGTGACTCTGAATCTAAGAGATTAGGTGCTAAGAGAGCAGACGGACAGTTCGTCAAAGCTGGTAACATTATTTACAGACAGCGTGGAACAAAGATTCATCCAGGTGTTAATGTAGGAATCGGTGGAGATGACACATTATTCGCTTTAACAGATGGTATCTTAAGATTCGAGAGAAAAGGAAGAGATAAGAAACAGGCTTCCGTTTATCCAGTAGCTGAATAATAAGATGAACAATGGACCCGACTATTTGTAAAGATAGCCGGGTTCTTATTGTTTTGGCATTGGAGCAGGGCAGCCTGGCTGTCCGCTTAAAGGAGAAAATCATGTTTGCAGACAGAGCAACAATTATCATAAAATCAGGAAAAGGTGGAAATGGACATGTCAGTTTCCGCCGTGAAAAATATGTTCCAAATGGCGGTCCGGACGGCGGAGACGGAGGCCGCGGCGGCGATGTTATTTTTGTTGTCGATGAGGGATTGAATACGCTGACAGACTTTCGCCACAGACGTAAATTTGCTGCTGAAAACGGTGAAGAAGGCGGCAAAAAGAAATGTCATGGGAAAGATGGCGCTGATCTGATCTTAAAAGTTCCGGCAGGAACTGTCATCAAAGATGCGGAATCAGACAAGGTCATTGCCGATATGTCCGGTGACAACAAACGTCAGGTGATCTTAAAGGGTGGTCGCGGCGGACAGGGAAATTCCCACTATGCAACAGCCACCATGCAGGCACCGAAATACGCCCAGCCAGGTGGTGAGGGAATTGAGATAGAAGTAAAATTAGAGTTAAAGGTGATTGCTGATGTAGGGCTTGTGGGTTTTCCAAATGTCGGAAAATCAACGCTTTTATCCCGCGTGACCAATGCACAGCCTAAAATCGCCAATTATCATTTTACAACATTACAGCCAAATCTTGGTGTTGTTGACTTAGATGGTGCCAAAGGTTTTGTCATTGCCGATATTCCGGGGCTGATTGAGGGAGCTTCCGAGGGTGTTGGACTTGGACTTGAGTTTTTACGTCATATCGAGCGTACCAGAGTCATGATCCATGTTGTGGATGCCGCCGGAACCGAAGGGCGTGATCCGATTGCCGACATCAAAGCAATTGACAAAGAACTTGCCGCTTATGATCCGGAACTTCTGAAAAAACCACAGGTCATTGCAGCAAATAAAATTGATTCCATCTACGGTGATGAAAATGAAATCATCAAAGCATTAAAAGACGAGTTTGAGAAAGACGGCATTAAAGTATTCCCGATTTCCGCAGTCAGCGGTCAGGGACTGAAGGAGCTTTTATACCATGTGAGCCAGCTTTTGGAAACATGTGGCAGAGAACCTGTCATTTACGAGCAGGAATACGATCCGGCATTGCGTTTCTTCCGGGATGACCCGTACACGATCACAATGGAAGATGATGAGACTTTCGTTGTGGAAGGCCCTAAGATTGAAAAAATGCTCGGTTACACGAATATCGAATCTGAGAAAGGTTTCCTGTTCTTCCAGCGTTTCTTAAAAGAACAGGGCATTTTAGACGATCTCGAAGAACATGGAATCCAGGAAGGCGACACCGTGAAGATGTACGGACATGCCTTTGAATATTACAAATAAAAGAAAGGAATTGGCAATATGAATCTTACAAGCAAACAGCGCGCTTATTTAGGAAGCGAAGCAAGCACAATGAACGCTATATTTCAGATTGGAAAGGCAAGTCTGACCCCAGAGCTTATCAATGGTTTAGATGAGGCATTGGAAAAACGCGAGCTCATCAAGATTTCTGTATTAAAAAACTGTGCAGATGACCCTCGTGAAATTGCTGAGATCATCGCAGAACGTACACATTCTGTCGTTGTGAAAGTGATTGGTAAAAAAATCATTCTTTTCCGTCAGGCAAAAAAGAATTCAAAATACGAATTACCTGTAAAATAAATTTCAAAACACTATAAAGGACAGCGATCATGAATCATTTATCAGGCAGGAAAATCGGTATTTTAGGCGGCTCCTTTGATCCGGTACACAATGGACATCTCGCCATTGCCAGGGCAGCCTACACAGATTTTGATCTGGACGAAGTCTGGTTTATTCCAGCCGGACATTCTCCGAACAAAAACGAAAGCGGTATGACTCTTCCGGAATACCGCGCCGAGATGGTTGCTCTTGCAGTAAAACCATACCCGTATTTTAAAATGTCTACGGTAGAGATAGAAGCAGAAGAGACAAGTTACACTTATCTGACACTCACAAAATTAAAGAACCGTTACCCGGATACGATATTTTATTTTATCATGGGTGCAGATTCTCTCGACTACTTTGAGGAATGGAAACATCCGGAGATCATCTGTGAAAAGGCAGTTGTATTAGTAGCAGTGCGCGACCACTGGAATATGGAGGATGTCAAAAAGAAAATTCATGCAATCGAACAGTTATTTCATGCAAAGATCTATCCGCTTTCCTGTGACCGTTTTGATGCAGCCTCAAGAAACATCCGCCAGATGATAAAAAAAGGGGAAGATACCGGGCAGTTGGTGCCGGATGCAGTGAGCCAATTTATAAAAGAACATCATCTTTACGAAAATGAGAAATGATTTTTTTAATATTTCCAATCAATTTTTGATAGAGGATAACAATATGGAACTGGTAGAAATACGAAAAAAATTAAAAAAAGTACAGGATAAAGACCGCTACGAGCACACCAAAGGTGTGATGTACACCGCAGGCTGCCTCGCTATGGCGTACGGCTATGATATGCAGAAAGCCATGCTTGCCGGTCTGCTCCATGACTGTGCAAAATGCATTCCAAACGATGAAAAATTAAGACTATGTGAAGAAAACGACATTCTTATTTCATCCGTGGAACGTGAAAATCCTTTTTTGCTCCATGCAAAACTCGGAGCATTGCTTGCCAAAACAGAATATGATGTAACAGATCCACTGATTTTACATGCGATCAAAGTGCACACAACGGGCGAGCCTGATATGAATATATTAGACAAGATCATTTATATTGCCGATTACATCGAACCAAACCGCAATAAAGCCGATGATCTGGATCTCGTGAGGGAATTAGCCTTCCGCGATTTAGATGTCTGTATGGCCGAAATATTGCACGACACACTGGTTTATCTGAAAAAGCGTGGCGGAAATATTGATCCGACAACACAGATGACCTATGAATATTATAAACATTACAAAGAAACGCTCTAAAACAATACGTTATGTGACAATTCTATGCACACCAATGTACACAGGTTTTCACTTACATAATTCAACAGAAAGGAACATCGTTTATGACATCAAAAGAACTTACAAAACTTGCAGTAGCTGCTTTGGAAGACAGAAAAGCAGAAGATGTAACTGTTATTGATATCAGCGAAATTTCTCCGATTGCAGATTATTTTATCATTGCAAACGGAACAAACCAGAATCAGCTTCAGGCAATGCGTGACGCTGCCGATGAAGCCTTATACAAAGCCGGCGTGAAAGTCCAGCAGATTGAAGGAAACCAGAGTTCTACCTGGATCTTAATGGATTATGGTGATATTATTATCCATATTTTTTCAAAAGAAGACCGTCTTTTCTATGATCTTGAGAGAACCTGGAGAGATGGAAAAGTTGTGGATGTAAGTGATTTATAATAAAAATACATGAAATTTCTAATTATCTTTTCATAAGTTAGCAAATGCCGATATATCCTGTATTTTAAGGATCATCGGCATTTTCTTTTTGGAAGAGTCCCTGCATAAGCTGGCATTTTACCAGTTAATCAGCTCATTTCTTTTCTTCCAAAGTATTTAATAGAAACACATATTGCAAAGACCGATATAATTACAGCACATGGTATAAACGGAAATAATGATAGTGTACTTCCTGTGTCTGTCGCTGTTACTGTATGTAATGCGTTTGACACAACATAACCACTATAACAATAAGGATATACTATCCATAAAGGTGTATTAGCAACCAAAACCCCCGGAATTATCAGAAGTAAGTTTAATCCCATAGATAGCAGCGGTTTTTCAAACAGTATTGTAATTGCCCACATACACGAAATAGCTGGAATCATAGTCGTAAATAATTTTAATGTCCACGTTAATAAATAAAGGACAGGAATAGATTCAGTTACATTCATTATTTTAGTAGCGATAATGCCTGCAATGACGAATGAGATAAAAAAGATAAGCAACTGGATTGCTAAAAAACTCAATAACACAAAGAATTTTGTTAAGGCAAGTTTTCCTTTACTGATGGGTAAAGCAAGCATTTTTAATATACCATTATTCTTTGTTTCTCTGTTAGCAATCATAACGCATACAACTACCATTGAAAACGGAAGTAAATAATAGCCAAAAAGCAATGCACTTTGAATAAACATTGCCGACCAAGCATTTGTATATTCTGGTGTCATATACATACTGATACTGAAAACACCAGAAACCACAACTAAAATAGGTGGAATTAAAAGCAAAGGTAAAATCATAGACCTTTTCACTTTCATAAATTCTATTTTTAACAATTCAATAATTGACATACGATTGTCTCCTTTATTCATAATGCTTTATTTTGCCTAAATACCAGCCAACCATGAAGAATATGATTGTTTCAACAAAGCCTAAAATTAAAACTTTCATATCAATACTAGCAGTAGAAGCTACCGCTGGTTTCATCATTAGTACAAATGGGTTAATAAGAAATATAGCTATATCTGAAAGCGACATTGCCATACCGCTAAAAAATCCTGCTACGCCAATACCTAATGTAAACCATATATTTTCACATCGTGATGATAACAAGAGCATAAATGCTAATACTGGTAAAGTTGAAACAAAGCAATATCCTGTATATTTAACAAGTGTTAATAAATCAAAAGTTCCACTGGGCAAAAATATATTTCCAATAATACACAAAGCTCCGTTCTGCAAGACGATACAAACAGCGAGCAAAACAAACAATATATAAAATTTATTTTTGAAAATAGATGATGTCTTGAAAGGAAGCATATACATCTTTTTAATTGCACTTCCTTGAAATTCGATATTATATGTTAAAGTTGTCGCTACGATAATGCCAAACATATTAAGAACCATAATCATTCCGTAAAGCTGTGTCAGCAAAACATCCATAGGTGGAAGCGGTAAGTTTAACAAAACATCTTTGCGAACTGTAAAATTTGCAAAAGCGTATAATGCACCAAGAAGTCCAAGAATTGGTAAAACTTCTAATATTCCGGTGTGTTTACATTTTTTCAATTCTATGGTCAAATTTCTCATAATTTTAACCTCTGCTTTCTGTTTGTGTTATCCTCATCAATCATGGATAAAAACATTTCTTCTAAATTATCATTTTCAAATCCTGCTTCATGTGCTGTAAATTTCAAATCTTCAAGACTTCCCTCAAATAGTAATCTTCCATGATTCAAAATACCAATATCATCAGCTAACAGTTCAATTTCTGACAGCATGTGTGATGAGATCAGAATTGTACAATCATACCTTTTCGGTAGTGATTTAACGAGATTGCGAATTTCGTGAATACCTGCTGGGTCTAATCCATTTGTTGGTTCATCTAAAATTAAAATGGGTGGTTCTCCAAGCAAAGCGGAAGCAAGCCCTAAACGTTGTTTCATTCCTAAAGAATATTTTTTCGCCAAGCGATTACCAAATTCAGATAATCCTACTAATTCTAACGCTTCATCAACACTTGACGCAGGAAGATCTAAAATTCTACGAATAATATCAAGATTTTCTTTACCTGTTAAGTTTGGATAAAATGACGGGGATTCAATAAAAGAACCAATTTTTTTCAAAATTTGAACACGATCATTCGCGAAAGTCATGTTATCTATTTGGAACTCTCCATCGGTAGGTGCAGTTAATCCCAAAAGCATTTTCATAGTTGTAGATTTTCCTGCACCATTTGGACCGAGAAATCCGTAAATACTATCTTTCTTAATGTGTAAAGACACATGGTCTACGGCGGTAAACGCTTTGTATGTTTTTGTTAAATTTTTAGTTTCAATCATGTTTTTCATAATTTTTGCTCCTTCTTTCTTCATACTCACAATATAAAACACCTACATTACAGCCACATTCTCTCCACCTTACATTTACCTTACAAATGAGAAAATGACTGTTTAACTTTTTTTAAAATGTTATAATGGGATAAATAAACTGCAAAAAGGGCGTGACAAATAAATGAATGATACATACTTAAAATCAAAAAAAATATTGATAGTTGATGATGAAGAATGTTTAAGAAGTATGCTTATAACCATATTAGAAGATGAAAATTTTTTAAATATTATTACCGCTGATTGTGTAAAAACAACTTTGGAAATCTGTCAACAGGAAAAACCAGATATAGCTATATTAGATGTCATGCTTCCAGATGGAAACGGTTTTGAACTTATGGAAACACTAAGAAGTTTCACTAATATTCCAGTGATATTTTTGACCGCAAAAGATGATATACAGGATAAATATTCTGGATTTGGGTTGGGAGCTGACGATTATATAACAAAACCCTTTATGCCAAAAGAACTTATATTTCGCCTAAATGCTGTATTACGCAGATGTTATAAGGAAGATAGCCCACTTATAGAATTGCGTGATTGTAAAATTGATTTAGCTAATGCACAGGTTATATGGGAAGATAAGATTTTACCTCTTACTGCAAAAGAACATGATATTTTAGAAGCACTTGTACGAAATGCTAACCACATCGTAACAATAGACGCTCTTTGTGAAGCTGTATGGGGCGACAATCCATTTGGATATGGAAATTCGCTACTTGCTCATATTCGACGCATAAGAGAAAAAATTGAAATTACCCCCTCAAAACCAAAATCACTAATAACTGTTAAAGGATTGGGATATAAAATAAATGTGGAGAGCAGGTTATAATAATGCGGAATTTTGGGAAATTTATTAGTAAACATTTATTCATATACTTGTCAGTAATAATCCTTATAGTGGGTTTTGATTTACTGCTTTTCTTCCTAACTTTTAATGGTACTGTCAACAGTATAAGCGAAAATAATCCTGTCCAAACATTAGAAAAAGTATCTAATAATCTTACTATCCAAGATGGAAAATATATATTAAATAATAGGTGTCAAAAAGATTTAATTACAAACAACATCTGGGGAATTGTAATAGATAATAGCGGTAATGTAATCTGGCAATACAATCTACCAGAAGAAATACCACTTAAATATTCATTACAAGACGTTGCCACCTTTTCTAAGGGGTATATCAAAAATTATCCCGTATTCACATGGAAGCAAGAAAATGATTTATTGGTATTAGGTTATCCAAAGAACAGTTATTCAAAATTTGTGACTAACTATCTTCCTTTATCAGCAATGCAGAAAACACCCATTATTCTTTTTATTATGTTGGTATCAAATGTAACTATTCTGTTTATTGTATATTATTTATCAAAACGAAATGTAATGCTGAAAGTTGCTCCTATTCTCAATGGATTAGATAAGCTATCTCATGGCGAAACGGTTGTCCTTAATATAAATGGGGAATTGGAAGATGTTGGAAAACGTATTAACGAAACATCATTGCAATTAGACAAACAAAATAAAGCGAGAGCAAACTGGATAAGTGGCGTTTCACATGATATACGAACACCTCTTTCCATGATTATGGGGTATGCAGATAGAATAACTTCTTCATTAGATGTTGGGGAAAACACCAGAAAACAAGCAAATATTATCAAAATCCAAAGTGTTAAAATTAAAAATTTGGTTCAGGATTTGAACCTTGTGAGTCAATTAAATTATAATGTTCAGCCAGTTAAACAAACGCCTGTTCATTTATGTAAAATGATACGAGAAATTGTCGTTGAGTATCTAAATAACAATCTAAATAATAAATTTGATTTTGAATTAAATTTAGACTGTAATACAGAACAAATCTCTATTATAGGAGATGAAAGATTGTTATATCGAGCAATACAAAATATTATTTCTAACAGTATCAATCATAATGAAAATGGTTGTACAATCTCAGTTAGTTTAGCTGTAAATGGAAACAATTTAATATTGGTAATCAGTGATAACGGAAAAGGAATATCAGAAGAAAAATTACAAAAAATACAGTCAACACCTCATTATCTGCAAAGTACAGATGAAAGATTAGATTTACGACATGGTTTAGGACTTCTGCTTGTGAAAGAAATCATTTCTATTCATAATGGAACAGTATCTATTTCAAGTGCATTAAATAACGGATTTTCCACGACTATTTCCTTACCCATAAAAAAACAATAATAAAGCCCTGGCTTGTAACATAAAAATAAATGATAAATTTTTGTATATATCAATACAAGCAAAAGGATGAAAATCAGCTGACTGGTTGTCTGTAAAACAACCGGTCAGCTGATTTTCATTTTCTGTTAAAATTATAGAAAACGGAATACGCCAAACACTTTTCCTAAAATCGAACATTCTTTTACAATGATCGGATCCATCGTATCATTCTCAGGCTGCAGGCGGTAATAACCGTCTTCTTTGTAAAAAGTCTTAACCGTTGCGGAATCATCCACCAATGCCACTACAATATCGCCATTCTCGGCATTTGGCTGTTTCTTCACAAGAACATTATCACCGTTGAAAATACCGGCGTTGATCATACTTTCTCCCTTTACTTTTAACATAAAAGTCTCTTCATTCGGCATATATTCAACCGGGATAGGAAAGTAATTCTCAATATTCTCCGTTGCAAGGATCGGCTCTCCGGCTGCGACATGTCCGACAATAGGTACGTTCACAACCTCACGCCTGGTAAGGTTAAAATCGTCATCAAGAATCTCGATTGCTCTTGGCTTGGTCGGGTCTCTCCGGATATAACCATTCTTCTCTAACGTTTCAAGATGAGAGTGGACAGAAGAAGTAGACTTTAAATCGACCGCTTCACAGATCTCACGGACTGCAGGCGGATATCCTTTGCTTAAAATCTCACTCTTAATATATTCTAAAATTTCTTTTTGCTTTGCACTAATCTTACCTGGCATAAACTGTCTCCTTATATATGGAATTTCTGTAATGATTCAGCAGCTTCTTAACCACTGATTTCTTATCTATTTATCATGATAACATACCATATATTGAAATGCAAACATATATTCCGAAAATTTGTTCGATTTTTCTATTGACAAACAGATGTTCGAATAGTAATATACAGTTATGCAAACAAATGTTCGCAACAAGCGTTCGGGGTATTTATAACACAGATTTACAATTGATGATCCAGGGAGGTACCGTTATGAGAAATGAGAGCAATACAATCACAGGCAGAACCTGTCAGATGTCTGGCAATACATCCAGCCGGATACATTCTGGTGATGTATCCAGAAACAGACGTATCGTTGTCCGCAGGCAGAAGATAGCTTTAGTTTCGGTTGCATTCGTTGCATTGGCAATTGTCATCTGTACATTTTTATCCGGTGCGATCCGTACTCAGGCAGCACCATCTGAGATTTCCTGCAAATATTATACAAGTATTGAAGTACAGAGCGGTGATACTTTGTGGTCGATTGCATCCGATCATATTACAGAGGAATACTGTGATATGAATGCCTATATTGACGAAGTCTGCTCTATCAATAAGATTTCTCAGAATGAGATCCATGCGGGACAATATCTTACCATCCCATATTACAGCAGTATTGCCATTGCAGGGAAATAAAATAGGGCTGCGAATTATTACTGGAACAAGGTGTGAGTAAAAAGCAATTTTTTTCTTCCTGTGCGTCCCTTTTACCCTTTGTGTTGATATAAGCCTATCCGCCAATCCCTCCGTCGATTTGACGGAAAATGGGCATAGAAAAAGGACAGTCGATTTCTCGGCTGCCCTTTCGATATGAAGATAGCTCATTCAGTTTGCGACATGGTCTTGTTCTGATACTTCTTCATCAGAAGTATGGCTGTTTGGGAGTGGGCATATCAGTCTGGGTTTCCGTCAAGGTCTGTGTTATGATAGTTTTCATACAACCAGTATTTCCCCTCAATCTCAACGACAATGTTATCGCCATACTGATAAACCGCAGCCCCTACAATATCATCATTTGCTTGGAAATTTTCTTTTGGTTCTTGCAAAGAGCTAACTTTGCTTTCGATTTTTCCTAACAAATTGAAAGCACTTTTTTCATCTGCGATGTTGGGTTGAGGGTCAACGATTTGATAAAGCGTGTCATTTACATAGACCATAGGAGCAATATCTCCAGAAATGGGAACTAATGCCTTTAGCAAATCTTCTCCTGTTACACCTAATTGTGCCTCATCGCTTGCAAAAGGAATACGCAGCAGGTATTGTTGGTCTACTTCGTAAAGATATATATAAATGCCCGAGCCAATATCTTGTGTGTCACCTAAAAGAGAAAGAACATCTTTTCTTGTCATTGTTGGTGTTAGTTTTTTAATTTGCTCGGATGTTACCTGTGTCGGTGTATCAAGCGGTTCCTTGTTTTCTGGTATTAGACTAAGGATCTCTTCGGTCAACGTGCTACTTTCTCCTGCGTCAATCGTTTTTACAGCTTCTTTTATTTCTTTATGAGAATAGTCGCTCAAATCTTCAACAACAATGCCGAGAGAATTAAGATAATCAACCGCTGCATTATATTGAATTATATCAATAGCAAATGCGGTCAATGGTATCATCAAGCACAAGCAAGCTACAATAGCTCCCCACTTTACCCAAATGGGCTTTTTTGCTTTTTGATATACCCTTGCCTCGCTGACATATTTCTCATTGATATCGCCGAGGACTTCATACAGTTTTTCGTTAGTCATAGTTCAAAGCCCCTTTCTAAAAGGTAGTTGTGTAGTTTAAGGCGGAGGCGGTTAAGGGTCATTGATATTGCCCCATCATTCATGTCGTTCCGGACAGCAATTTCTGAAATGCTATCAGTGTACCAGTATCGGCTGATAAAAATACTTCTTTTCTCTGGAGAAAGACTATCCAGAAATGTATCAATGGCTTTCGTGAGTTCCTTTTGGTCAAATGCCTGTTCAACATCATCCTTGCCAGATACCAGGTCTGAAAGTTCCTCCAAAACTACAGGCAACTCTCCACCACCTCGTTTGTCGGCAGTGTTATGCTTGTATCGGTTAAACGATAAGTTGCGGACTATTTTCCCAAGGAATGTAGATAGAATGCTCGGTCTATGCGGTGGCATGGAGTTCCACGCGTTCAAGTATGTATCGTTCACACATTCCTCGGCATCTTCATTATTACCCAATATGTTTTTGGCAATCGAAGTGCAGTATCTTCCATACTTGTCTGCTGTTGCGGGGATTGCCTGCTCATTCCTATCCCAGTATAACTGGACTATCTTTGCGTCATCCATCAGTGTTCACCTCACTTTCAAATTTACCCTTTCACCTATATACACAACTTTTGAACTCAAATCTCACACATTTTTTTCAAATATTTTTCTATCCCATAATACCACAATGTTCTACAATTTGGGCATGAAAAGATGCCGAAGTTGCCTTCGGCTCTTTTCGGTATCCAGTACCGGTTAAGTGCGTGATTTAGTGAAATCACCGGAGTTCTACCCTATCCACACAAAAGGTAAAAGGGACTCCTGTGCCGGCAAGTTGTCAATTTGCCTAAAATAAGGTATAATAGTCATTGTTTCAACAGTAAAGTATGTTCCATACATGCTATAGAATGAAACAGTAATTATTTGGGGAGAGATTTAGTTCTATGTTACGATTTATATATGTTATTTTACTGAACCTGTTCCGTGCCCCTTACATGATTCCAAAGATGCGGAGGGAAGCTGACCATCCAGAAAAGTATTCAGCAGAAGAACGCTATGAGCTGGCAAGACATTGCATCCGTCTGATGAAAGTTACCGGTGGAATCCATACGAAAGCATATGGACAGGAGAATCTTCCGAAAGAGGGCGGTTACATGATGTACCCGAATCATCAGGGCAAGTATGATGCGCTTGGAATTGTTTACACACACCGTAGACCTTGTTCTATCGTTATGGATAAGGCAAAATCCAATACCATTCTTGTAAAAGAGTTTATTGATCTGTTGGAAGGAAAGCGGCTGGATAAAAAAGATGTACGTCAGGCGCTGACCATTATCAATGAAGTATCGGAAGATGTTAAGAATGGAAAATGTTATATCCTGTTCCCGGAGGGTGGGTATGATTTTAATAACCGCAATCATGTCTGTGACTTTAAAGCCGGCAGTTTTAAAATTGCATTGAAAACTAAAGCGCCGATTATCCCGGTAGCTTTGATCGATTCTTACCGTGTATTTAACAGTTTCTGGCTTGGACCGGTTACAACACAGGTACATTATTTAAAACCTATTTTATTCGAGGAATATGGCTCTTTAAAGACACAGGAGATAGCAGCATTAGTCAGAGACCGGATCAATGAAAAGATCAATGATGTATTAAAAATCACTGAAAAGCAGGAAAAATAAGTTTTACCTATCTTTTACAAAAAATTTAAATATTGTTGATAGAAAGCAAATATCATCAGGCAGATAATAATACTAAAGAAAACAAAAAAATGTTTTAAAATTTAGAGAATGTCTGGTGTTTTGTTTATGATGAGATTATGGAAGTATGTAGATGCAAAAAAATTAGATAACAAAAGCAAATCAAATATTTTTTTGATCATGAATATTATATTGTGGTCAGGTATCGCTTTTCTGCTCAGCCTTATCGCAGGTGTCTTCTGTGGCTATAGTGCCGAATGGGTGGAGTGGACAGTGATCATTACAGGCTATGCAGGAATCGGGATCGGATTCTTTGGAGGAGTTATTTATTATATGCGTCAGGCATAAGGATATTTGTCCGGTTACACAAGAATGCCCAGTCAGGTTTGCAATACAAAATCAGTATTGACAAATCCAGGCTGGGCATATTAATTCATTTATCTATGGTTCACGAAGTTTCACATATTTCGCAGCACTTCTGCGGCGGTCATCATCAATAGCAGCATAGTGCTTTCGTGTGGTATTTACATCCTTATGGCCTAACACATCAGCGACAAGATAAATATCGCCTGTTTCGCGGTAAAGCGATGTGCCATAGGTACTGCGCAATTTATGCGGGGTAATATGTTTTAGGCTTGTTACGAGTTTTGAATACTTATTTACCATTTTCTCAACAGAGCGCACGCTGATCCGCTTGTTTTGCAAAGACAGGAAAAGTGCATTTACACTGCCATCTGCGGCAGTGATTTTCTGTCGTTCGACCATATATTCCATCAGGGCAGATCTTACTTCTTCACCAAAGTAAACAACAACTTCTGCGCCTCCTTTACGGTGAATTTTGATTCCATTATTTTTAAAATCAACATCATCCATATCAAGACCGACACATTCTGAAACACGGATTCCGGTTCCAAGCAGTAATGTCATCATAGCAAGATCTCTTGTCTTTGTTTTTTCATGGAATTTCTGCTGCTTTTCTGTGAGACTTTCCCCTGATTCCACCTCATCCAGCAGGTTTGCAACTTCATCGATATCTAACCGGGTGATCGTTTTTTCATGAATCTTTGGCATATCTACCTTCACTGCCGGATCCTGTCCGATCATCTCATTTTTATATAAATACCGGTAAAAGGAGCGGAGAGAAGCAAGCTTCCGTTTTAGTCCGCGCTCATCATTTGTATGTTCCACACCATCTTTTTCATAATATTTCAGATAGGAGAGATATTCTTCAATATCCATGGGCGCTAAATTGCCCAAAACAGACAGAGGTATTTCTGTGATATCCTTTTTGGTGCATAATGGATTATTTTCATGCAGATAGTCAAAAAAACAATTCAGATCATATGCATACGCAATCCGGGTACGGGAAGAAGTAGTAGGTTCAATACCAATAAAAAATTGTTTACAATACGGCGGCATTTTCTGGAGCAGATTGCGAAGCAATGTCTCATTTTTCACATTTACTTTTTCATAATAGGCCTTTTCTTTCATTGATGTCCCTTTCTTTCGTGTTCTGTTTTTTCTGGCCAGCCGGGAATATTTCCATCCAAAATGGCGGTAAACATTCTCTTTTTAGCACCCGGGTGATCCAGATTGATCTGTCGTACCAGATCTTTTGCATATTGACGTTTTGTGACTCCATCGACAGGACATGGATTTTCTACTACCGGAAGATTGTATTTATTACGAAAACCTTTGACCTCAGCCTCCGATACATACATCATTGGCCGGATCACAGTCAATTCCATACGGTCTAAAAAAGTGACCGGGGAAAAAGAGTAAAATCTGCCCTCAAAAATCATGGATAAAACCATCGTCTCGATCATGTCATCCATATGATGCGCATAGGCAACCTTATTGCATCCCAATTCCTTAATTTTCTGGTTCAGTGCACCTTTGCGGAGTTTTGCACAGAGAGAGCAGGGTGACGCCTCATTTTTGTCACTGAAAATGATTTTTGCGATTTCAGTGGAAACGATATGATACTCAACCTGTAAATGTTCGCATAATAGTTTTACCGGTGTCAGATCAAAGCCTTCATAGCCCAGGTCTACCGTAATTGCGATCAGGGAAAATTTTTTCGGATAAAACCGCCTCAAATTTGCCATTGCATATAAAAGAGTGAGAGAGTCTTTTCCACCGGAAATCCCCACTGCAATTTTATCGCCTTCCTGGATCATCTGATAATCGTCCATGGCTTTTCTTGTTAAACTCAGTAATCGTTGTAAATCCATTTCTAATTGCCTTTCTAAAATAAAAGACTGTATTTCAACACTGAAATCTATTATAATAAATTTGTATGCAAATTACAAATGAATCACTCATTTGGCTTTCAAAACCTGTAGGATTCAATTTCCACAACATTTATATGTAAATAAATTGCGTACAATTCATTATCAAAGGAGATTTAATACACATGAAATTTGTAATACAGCGTGTTACAAACGCATCCTGCACCGTAGAGGGAAACATCACCGGAAGCATCCAAAAGGGTTTTCTTGTCCTTATCGGAATATCAGATCAGGATACCATACAGATTGCTGATAAAATGATCAAAAAACTGCTTGGAATGCGTATTTTTGAAGATTCTGATGGAAAAACAAATCTGTCCCTGCATGATGTAAACGGAGAATTGCTGTTAATTTCCCAATTTACATTATATGCAGACTGCAGGAAAGGAAACCGTCCATCCTTTACAAACGCAGGAAAACCTGATATGGCAAAGCAAATGTACGAATATATCATTGATCAGTGCAAAAAAGAAATTCCGGTTGTTGAACAGGGAATCTTTGGCGCTGACATGAAAATTTCGCTTTTAAACGATGGTCCATTTACAATCATATTAGATTCTGCTGAAATATATTAAACCCTTGAAAACAAATGGCTGCAAAGGATTTTATAATATTTATTTTATCATCCGCTGGTGGCAGCATTGTGGTGGCTCTGTAAATCAATTTATTCGCAAAACACAAGTTTAACGAATAGTTGGCTTATTTCAATGAGTTTTCCCAGGATTACATTCCCAGATTCAGACAACGTTCCGCAACGGCTTTTTATCAAAAATCCCTCATGGAAAACTCCATGAGGGATTACACATTTCAATTCAGATTATAAACTTCATGATTCATTTTATTTCATTGCATCCATCAATTCTCTGAACTTCAGGATCATTTCCACGCAGTTATCAGTGCCAAGCTTACCAGCATCAAGAGAAAGATTATAACTCTTAGAATCTCCCCATTTCTTGCTTGTATAATAGTTATAGTAGCTTGCACGCTGTTTATCCGTCTTATTGATGATATCTCTGGCTTTATTCTCTGTAATATTCAGATTCCTGCTGACATTTTTGATACGTACATCCAAGTCTGCATGAATAAAAATATTGATACAATCAGGGTTATCAGATAATGCATAATCTGCACAGCGTCCGACAATCACGCAGGATTCTTTTTCTGCAATTTTCTTGATCGTTTCAAACTGCGCCAGAAAAACTTTGTGATTTAATGGCATATCCAAAAACGGTGCTGCAGAATAACCACTGACAGAATATGTATCCATAACTAAAGAATATAAAAAACTGTTTGTCGGTTTTTCGTCATGGTTCTCAAAGATCTCTTCACAAAATCCGCTGTCTTTTGCAGCCTGCTGTAAAAGTTCTTTATCGTAAAGCTTAATACCAAGCTTTGCAGCAAGTTTTTCACCTACTTCTCTTCCGCCGCTGCCAAATTCTCTACCGATCGTATATATTTTATTTGCCATATCAATCCCACCTTTACGTAAGTTTTTTATTTATCTTTATTATAGCGTATTTAACAAAAATTGGAAAGATTTATTTTGAATTTTCTAACATTTTTCCATAATATTGTAACTGTAAAAACTTCTTGTCCATTTATATCAAGATAATGCGTAGTATTTTAACGTAAGTCATGTAGTATTTTTTCAAAATATTCCGGCAATGGTGCAGAGATTTCCATGTATTCTCTGGTTCTTGGATGAATAAATCCAATGGTCATGGCGTGTAATGTCTGTCCCTGCAATTTATAGGGACTTTTTCCATTGGAATAAAGCGTATCTCCTAATAATGGGTGCCCAATACTTGCCATGTGAACACGGATCTGGTGCGTTCTTCCGGTTTCTAACTTAAATTCCATGTAAGTATATTTATCAAAACGCTCTAAGACTTTATAGTGTGTGATTGCATCTTTTCCATTTTTTTCATTGATGGCCATTTTCTTGCGGTCAACCGGATGTCTTCCAATCGGAGCATGGATCGTTCCCTCATCATCCCTGACAACGCCATAGACGATTCCCCGGTATCTGCGGTTTACACTGTGTTCTTTGATCTGTTCTGCAATAAAAACATGACTCTCATCATTTTTGCAGACAATCAGAGAGCCTGTGGTATCCATATCAATACGGTGTACGATTCCCGGACGTATTTCTCCGTTGATACCGGAAAGACTATCCTTGCAGTGATACATAATCGCATTGACCAGTGTGCCACTGTAATGACCTGCTGATGGGTGCACGACCATTCCCTTCGGTTTATTGACCACTAAAAGATCATCATCCTCGTAAAGAATGTCCAGTGGGATATCTTCCGGAAGAATCTGTGTCTCTACAGCATCCGGGATTTCTACCGTCACCAGATCTTCGGTTTTTAGCCGGTAATTTGCCTTCTGGATTTTGTCATTGACAGAGACATTACCATCTTTAATTAATTTCTGAAAAAAAGAGCGCGATTGCTCTGGAAAAAGGATACTTACATATTTATCCAGACGCTCGCCCTCATATTCGTATTCTACTTCAAATGTTTCTTTTTGCATATCACTGATCCTTATTTTCAGCTGGTCTGCATATTTACTGTGCAGAACGTTAATCATGAAAAATTTTATTATAGTCCTCTTCTTTATAATAAAACAATCCCAGAATGATCATTGCAAATGCTGCGACTGTCACATATATATCCGCCACATTAAAAACCGGAAAATCGATCAGTTTAAAATAAAAGAAATCGACCACGTAATTGCGGAAAACACGGTCAATAAAATTGCCCAATGCTCCGGCAAAAAACAGGATACAGATACCGTCCATCGGACGGAACTTTTTCTCGTCTGGAATACGTTTCAGGTAAAGATACGCGATCAGACAGAGTACGATCAGCGTAAAAAACACAAAAAAGATCTTCTTTCCCTGTAAGATTCCAAATGCAGCTCCACGGTTTTCCAGATAATGTAACTCAAAAACTCCATCCCAGATCACGAATGGCTGTTGATTCATTAATCCATGGATTGCCATTAATTTTGTGACCTGATCGATCACGATCAGAATGACCGACAGGATGATTCCTGTCAGTGCTTTTTTTAAAGTATTAGTTTTCTTTTCCATAAATATAAAATATTCCTTCCAAAATCTGTTCATCGGTCAGATTTTTTTCAATATAGGCATCTCCCGGTGTCTTTAACAGGATAAACTTAATCTGGTTTCCAACCATTTTTTTATCCAGCTTCGTTGTTCTTAATACATCATCCGGATTCTGTCCGGATACACGGACCAGCAATCCAAAATGCTTTAATGTCTCCTCGATAAAAGAAAGCTGCTCTTTCGTGAGATTTCCCTGTTGACAGGAAATATAAGAGGCTGCAACCATGCCTAGTCCTACACAGACACCATGTGACAATCCAAAATCCGAAAGCTTCTCCACAGCATGTCCGATGGTATGCCCGAAATTAAGCAGCGCACGTTCCCCCTTTTCCTTTGGATCACGTTCAACCACATCCCGTTTGATCAGACAGCTCTGATAGACCATTTCCTCGAGAGTGTTATAATCTAATGCAAGAATTTCTTTCTCATGTTCATTCATCCACAGAAAATAATCGTGGTTTCTGATCAGACCATGTTTTAAAATCTCTCCAAAACCAGAGATAAGCTGGTCTTTTGGCAATGTTTTTAATACATTTAAGTTCATATATACAAGTTTCGGCTGATAGAAGGCCCCGACCATATTCTTATACTGCATAAAATCAACACCGGTCTTGCCGCCAATGCTGCTGTCAACCTGGGAAAGAAGTGAAGTCGGTACCTGGATAAAATCAATGCCGCGCAGGTAGGTTGCTGCTGTAAATCCGGTGAGATCACCTACAACGCCTCCGCCTAATGCAATCATAAGATCATGCCGGTCAAAATGATTCTGTATTAAAAATTCATAAACACCATTGACGGTATCTGTATTTTTGCTCGCTTCCCCCGCCTGAAATTCATAACAGAAAATCTGTGGAAAGCTTTTTGTTAAGATATTTTTCACAGTCTCTGCATAAAGTTTTGCAACATTCGAATCTGAAATAATACAGATTTTCTGGTCAGCCTGATATCCAAGCTGCTTTAACTCCTCTGCCAGCCCCTGAAAGGAATCTGTCAGTTTGATGTGATAGATCACTTTTCCATCTAAAGTTACCGGTAAATCTTTTGCCATAACGATAGCCCTCACTTATCCATATAATTTATAGCGAACTTTCATTCTTCCTTTGTTTGTTTCGCCCATCTCCCGCTCAAAAACAAAACGGCCATAACCACGCACCGAGATAATATCTGCTTCCTTACAGCGATAGGATGGATTCTGAACACATTTGCCATTCACAAATACTTTTTCCGCCTTGAAAAATTCCAATGCCTGGCTTCTGGAAAATTTGTAGACACATGCGATCATGCTGTCTAAACGGTTCGAAGTGATGATCCCGTCTTTTTCTTCAAATTTCTGCTGCTGTCCTAACGCATCTGCTGACACAGGAGATAGCTTTACAACTGTATGACGTATTTTATCAAGATTCTCCATAAAATAAGGCGCCATGCTCTCCTCACAGATTAAAAAATATTTGTCCTCACAGATTACAATATCGCCTAATTTTGAGCGGTCAACACCAAGATTCATCATAGAACCTAAAATATCCCTGTGTCCTAATTTTTCTGCAAACTTTGGATAAGATGGAACAATCTCAAGATATGCAATTGGAAACTGCCACTCATAATAAAGAGCATCAGGTATAAATGCAACTATCTGACGCTCTGCAAAAGGAACACCTCCAGAAGCTTCTGTCTTTGTCTCAAAAAACTTTTCGTTCTGGTGGTAAATATTCAGTTCATTTAAATTAAGGAAATCGCTGAATAAAACGATTCCCTTTCTATTTGCCTGTCTGGATAAATCTATTAACTTCTTTTTGCAAAGTTCCTGCTCATTCATAATGTCGTTCTCTACAGTCCTCTGGTTGTATCAAAAGAGTCTACAATATTCAGAAAATCACCTGAAATATCAACCGCTGCCGGAGTGATAATGAAAATGTAATTCGAAATCTTCTGAAGATTTCCGCTGATTGCAAAACAGGAACCAGAGGTAAAGTCAATGATACGCTGCGCAATCTCTACATCTAATCCCTCCACATTCAAAACAACTGTGCGGTTGTTTAACAATGTCTCCGTGATCTCTCTTGCATCCTCAACAGATGTCGGTTTGATCACACATACTTCCATACCAGCGAGATTCTGCTGTTTTTTTGACGGACGGATCGGTGTGACTTTTGGAGTGGTCTTTACCGGTTTTTCTTTGTAATCATCGGTAAAAGTATCCTCTTTTTCACGTTTCTTAAAAGAAGATTTTGGTTTTACTTCTTCCTCTTCGTCATCATAATCATAGTCTTCATTGTAAAAATCGTCATCGTCATCCGGATTCAAACGCATTACATTTAAAAATTTATCAAGAAAACTCATTTTTTGCTGCTCCTATTAAACTGATTTTAAATTCTTCTTCTTTCTCTTACTGGTATCTGGTGCATTATTGTTTGTTGTAATTGCGTGCTCCAAAAATTCCAGTTCCGACACGAACCATGGTAGCTCCCTCTTCGATTGCCACCTCGTAATCGCCTGTCATACCCATAGACAGAATTTCCATAGATACATTATCTATGTTTTTCGCAGCGATGTCAACAGATAAATCTTTTATTTTACGGAAATACAACCGGTTATCCTCTGCATTTTCCACGTATGGCGCGATGGTCATAAGTCCTTTAATGCGGACATTTTCCAGTTCTGCGATCTCTTCCACTAACTGGATCGCATCTTCCTCGGAGATACCGAACTTGGATTCCTCATGCGCAATATTCACTTCCACAAGGATTGGAACAATGATATTTTTCTTCTTTGCCTGAATATTGATCTCCTCTGCCAGGCGATAAGAATCAACGGAGTGGATCAGTGCAACCTGTCCGACAATGTATTTTACTTTGTTTCTCTGCAGATGTCCGATCATATGCCATTTGATGTCCTTTGGCATTTTTTCAATTTTATCACAGAGCTCCTGCACTTTATTTTCGCCGAAATCCCTGATATTTTCATCGTAAATTTCCTGCAGCATCTCAACAGGCTTTGTTTTGCTGACAGCGATCAGTGTCACTTCTTCTCTCTTTCTTCCTGCGCGGTCACATGCTGCCTGTACACGTTCTTCTACATTTTTTAAATTATCTTTTAACATTTGATTTTATCTCCTTCGCCGTTGTCTTTATTTGATCAGCTGATTTTCATCAATCTTTGTCCCATCTAACGCAATATGGTCGTATAATGCGATGCCATAAGTTGTACCTGTCTTTACGATCGTATATTCCTCGTTCTGATATAAAACATCAATCTGCTTGAATACAGCATACCCCTTGTTAATGTTGTAAACACCCTGTAACGATGCAGTGTCTGCACCAACACGATATGTCTCACTGGAATCCGGTTTCTGCAGGATATCCCCGGATGACACATACTCGCTGTCGATATAATAGGTATCGTCTGTCTCATAATAAATGGTTGGTGTTACAAATTCCGTGGTATTTTTTCCGTCCTTGTCCGTGCGTTCCACCAGAATTCCCTCATCGCTGGAATCCCCGCCTTTTAAGAAAAAGTCGATTGGAACAGTGTAAAACTCCTTCTCGGTGATTGCGGAATTTGGGATTTTAAGGCCGGTTTCTTCGGACAGTAAAAGTTCAATCTCCACATAGCGCTCTGACGCATATCTAACCATAGCACTTTTCAGTGAGAGAATCAAATACTGCTGTCCATCACGCTCGACAATGGAATAAGTCGCGTAGGCTTCTTTTGCATCTTTTAAAAAGCGGATCTTAATTGTATCGTCATCTTTTAATGATTCCGCTGTTGCATCCGGCACTGGAACAATAATATTCCAATATTCGCTGTCGATCAGCTTGTACTCAGGTGAACCGGCTCGGATAGCCGGGTTTGTTTTCAAATCGTTTTTGGAATAATTGGATTCGTCAAACATTGCGGCCGTAAAATTATCAACCGTAACATTTTCAAATCCGTCCGTATAATAAGTTACGATTCCTGGCACATCTGTGATCACTTTATGAAATGTATTATTGTTCTCCGCAGAAGCAACATAATCCGAGATATCATTTAAGGCGTTCACACTCAATGCCTCACTCAGAGATGCATTGACATTGTCCTTAAAGCTGTATACCTGATAATAGTTTTTTCCATCGTAGGCATATAAAAAGTCATTGATGGTTTTCTCAATTTCTGCAAGGTTCTCACTGTCGATGGTGCTTCCATCCTGGCTGGCCTCGTTGATCATGTTCGAAACGTCTCCATTCTCATCAACGGAGCAGACCAGATCGCCGTAGGCTACTTTGGAACCCTCTTTTACATAATAATTCACTGCACCGGAATAATCTGAATTGATGATTTTTTCATCGCGCAGGATCAGACCATTGTATACATTATTGACCGCAATGGTTCCCTGCTCCACCTCATAAACAGAAATATGTGTCTCTGTCAGATAACTGAACACATTAAATACCAGATAAATAAAGATGATGACAAATATAATGACACCAATATTAAAATTCATTGGTTTTCTATATTTCACAACATTTTTGTTTTTTTTCAATTGCATAACCTGCCTTGTTTTTCTCACTTCCGCTCATTATAGCATTTTTTACAGGGCAAAACAATGTGATTCATGTATAAAAAACAGTTTCACAGGAAAAAATAAACAAAAAGATGATATCAAAGGAGATATACTCATGAAAACAAATTGGTTGGATTATACTTTACTGACATTGGTGATCATTGGTGCCATTAACTGGGGACTGATCGGATTCTTCCGCTTTGACCTTGTTGCCTTTCTGTTTGGAAATCTTTCATGGCTTTCCCGCATTGTCTATGCGCTGGTAGGTATCGGTGGTCTTTACACGATCAGTCTTTATGGAAGAATTAAAAGTGGAGACGAAGCTTAGAAAAAGGTTGAGCTGTTTTGTATGCAAAAAAGGTTGTTGCACTAAATCAAGTTAGCGCAGCAACCTTTTAACAGCAAAGTAATTATAGGGAAATGACAATCTTTGCTTTTGCACACTCAGGTAATCTGGACTCATCTCTTGAAACACTTAAGATAAACTTCACATTGTATTTCTCACTGATGATGTCAAGTTTTTCAATTGCATGCTGGATCTCGTCATCCGTCTCGGTAAATGCAATTGTAAGGAAACTATCAAGATACATCTCTTCAAGATCGTGATCCTGTGAAACAATTCCGCATAAGAATCCAAGGAACTCATCACAATTATCGATTGGATAATCCATCACGTTGATGAGACGGACCTTGTTGTTCAGTTCATACATATGCTTCTGGCTTTTGTCCAGATAAACAATATTTCCGGATGCGGCTGTAACAGAATGATTTACTTTGGCTAATAATTCTTTGGTCTTACCCTTTCCCTTTTCGCCTGCAATAATTTCTATCATTGTCATTTCCTCCTTATATTCCCTGTTTTATGTATTTTGAATAAAAACAGTAGGTTTTATAAAACAATTATAGTACATATGCACATAAAATACAACTGTTAATTCGCAAAACCACTGAGCATTTCATTCATGAGAAGATAAAGGTTTGACTTTCCGTCTGCTTTTAAAACAATGGAGACGATCGGCTGTCCGGAAGCATTATAAGAATACAGTACCAGACAGTATCCGGCAGCTCCTGTTGTTCCGGTCTTTCCACCTACGACAGTGATCCCTTCCGGCGCTTTTTCCTTACCGGTGAGGTACTGATTTGTATTCTCCCATGTTCTCTCTACGCCCGCACCATTCACATCTGTGTATACAACATCATAACTCATCGTACTGATGATATCGAGAAACGTCTGATCCTGCACTGCATTCTGGAAAATAAGGTAGAGATCATAAACGGAGGTATAGTGGTTTTCATCCGGAAGTCCGTTTGGATTGACAAAATGGGATCTTGAAGCACCCATTGCAAGTGCCTCCTGATTCATCATGTCTGCAAAACCTTCCACGCTTCCGCCGATATGCTCTGCTATCGCAATTGCAGCATCGTTTCCACTCTTTAACATCATGCCATATAACAGATCCTTAAGCTGTACCACATCACCTGCTTTCAAACCGCAGACAGAAGAATCGGACGCCTGGTCTGCCGCATTTTCACTGACAGTCACATAATCTTCCAGATTTCCGTATTTTAAGGCGATATATGCGGTCAGAATCTTTGTTGTACTGGCAGGATATAATTTTTCATAAATATTCTGTGCATAAGTTACGGTATTGGTTGCAAGATTGAAGGTTCCTGCTCCTTCTGCCACCTGCGAATCAGTCGTATCATTTCCAATGTTCACATTATCTGCCACACACAGATTCTGTGAAAAATAAGTTTTTTCTGACCCGGCTCCCTCAGATGCCAATCCATAATCTGCCGAAGTGCTGTAGATATCATAAGGATTATCATAACTTACTGCCGTCTGTCCGCACCCGGACATAAAAACAGCTGCTATGCCACACAGACACAGCAGTCTCATTTTATTTATACATTTCACGCCACTCTAAATCTCCTCTGTCTAATGCTCGAATCAAAAGTTCGGCAGTGGCAAGGTTCGTTGCCAAAGGAATATTATGTGTATCACATAATTTCACAACATTATTTACATCCGGTTCATGAGATTTCGGAGTAAGTGGATCTCTTAAGAAAATGACAAGATCGATCTCATTATGTTCAATCTGTGCACCGAGCTGCTGGGAACCTCCCAGATGTCCAGCCAGATACTTATGAACATTGAGATTGGTCACCTCCTCAATCAGTCTTCCGGTTGTTCCGGTTGCATAAAGTTCATTCTTCGAAAGAATCCCTCTATATGCGATGCAGAAATTCTGCATTAATTTCTTTTTTGAATCATGCGCAATAAGTCCAATGTTCATTATGCGGTTACCTCCTGTCAATATTTTTTCGGCTGTAGTCCAACGTTCAACACAAGCCCCACCCCTATATATAATGATAAAAGCGACGTAAGACCATAGCTGACAAATGGAAGCGGCAAACCGGTATTCGGAAGCACCCCACTTGCAACCCCAATGTTAACCAGGCTCTGAAAGCCCACCAGTGCAGCAAATCCACAGCAGATCATTTTTCCTGCGGTATCTTTTGCTTTTCTAGCAATTAATATACACTCAATCGTGATGAAAAGCAATAAAATTATAATGATAACCGTACCGATAAATCCAAGTTCTTCCCCCGCTACCGCAAAGATAAAATCTGTCTGGGGTTCCGGGATAAAGTTACCGTTTTTTACCGAAGTGGCATCTGTATTATTCAGCCCTTTTCCCCACAGCTGGCCGGAACCGATCGCCATGATGGAATTCTGCTGCTGGTAAGCATCTGCCGGGTAATCATCCGGGTAAAGCCATGCCATAACACGTGTCACCTGATAACTTTTGATAAACGGAAGTTTGTCCTGGATCAGCAACGTAAACATTATCACTGCTGATGGAATACTGACAGCCAAAACACCTGTTACTATTTTATAACTTAATCCCGCAACAAACAAGAGGGCAGCAAAAATTAATGCGGTAACAATTGTCGTTGAGAGATCCGGCTGCTTTAAAATAAGGGCAAGCGGTATGCCTGCGAGTACAAATGACAAGATCAGTACCTTCGGTGTATTGATTTTCTCTTCATGCTTCATAAAAAAGTAGGCGAAAAACAGGATAATTAAAATTTTTGCCAGTTCAGAAGGCTGGAAACGGAATGAGCCGATCTCAAACCAGCGCTGTGCGCCACCGGCATCATCACCGGCAAACATAACGAGCAAAAGCACACCGATCATGAAAAAGTAGATCAGCCAGGAAAACTTCAAAATAAAGTTATAGTCGATCAGGGAGAGCATCACCATGATCGTAAGCCCGGCGATCATACCCAAAATCTGCTTACTCTGCACCGATGGCTTGGCACTTCCGATCAGAAGGATTCCGATCACATTTAAGATCATCACATACATGACCAATATGAACTTATAATTTCTCAGTTTGTACTGTTTAAACATTGCAATTCTCTCTTTTTGTATTCTTTTAAAATGACTTTTATCTCAATATTCTCAGGTTCTACATCCACATACTTCGTGATCACATTTCCGATGTCGCGCCGTATGTATCCCATCGTTTCTTCGTCTAAAATGTTGTTTTCATAATGGATCATACATTTTAAACGTTCTTTTGCGGCAGTTACAGATTGTTCTCTCATTTTTTCTCCATTTCTGCTATGCACAAAAGTCAGCTATGAATTGATGGTCTGCTTTGCAGGCTTGTTCCAGAAGAATCCGCGGAAACGGTGTTTTTCCTGAAGAAAATCCGGGATTGGAACCGCTTCCCCCACAAGGCGTCTGCAGATGTTCTCATAACAGGTCCGGGAAGTGCTTCTCTTTTCCATCATGCTCTCGCCATGGTTCTGCGAGATAATAATATGTTCATCTTCTAATACCACGCCCAGAAGTTCCGTGTTCAAAAGTTCGCAGATATCGGAGATCTGAAGCATGTTTCCCTCTTTTACCAGCTGTTTTCGAAATGAATTGACCAGCAGATAAGTGGAGATATCTTTTCGTCTCCTGAGAAGGCGCAGGACACAGTCCGCATCATGAACGGCTGCCACCTGCGGTGTTGTCACAACGACTGCTTTATCTGCCGCGCAGACGGCAAGATCAAATCCGCTGTCAATGCCTGCCGGGCTGTCCACAAGGATATAATCATACGACTCTTTTAACTCCTCCATGAGCGTCTGCATCGCCTCTGTCGTGATTGGTGGATGCTCTCTGACACATGCAGATGGAATGACCGAAAGATTCGGGTATCTGCGGTCTCTTATGACAGCCTGCTTCACTCTGCATTTTCCTGTCAGGACATCGACCAGATTGTATACGATCCGGTTTTCGAGTCCCATCACAACATCGAGATTGCGAAGCCCGATGTCCGTGTCGATCAAAATTACTTTTTTCTCTAATAGTGAAAGTCCAACTCCGACGTTCGCTGTGGTAGTTGTTTTGCCAACGCCGCCTTTTCCTGACGTGAAAGTGATCACTTCACTCATGAAGTAAGACCTCCTTTTTACTTAGTCATTAAAGCTGTTTGATGACTCACCTACATTTTCTGCCTGACCGTTTAACAGTTCCTCAGCATCCTGAACATCAAAATAATAAGAAAATACATTTTTGGCATATTCCGCAGCATTATGTGATGTATAACCGAATGCGATACGTGTTGCGATCGATATCTCAGGATCACTGTACGGCGCATATCCGACGAACAACGCATGGTTTGGACGGTTTGGACTCTGCTGTGCGGTACCGGTCTTACCTGCAACCTCAATCGGAAAATCATCAAATGTAGACAGATTTTCCACTACCATGCGCATTCCGGTATGAATGGCATTCCATTGTGTGGTGTCTAATACATCCACCGTATTTCTTACCTTTGGCTCAAAGGTTTCTAACGTATTGCCATCGGAATCGCATACCTTATTCAACAATGTGTATTCATATACATTTCCGTCATTTGCAATGGCAGATACATATCTTCCAAGCTGGATGGTCGCATAGTTATTATTACTCTGTCCGATTGCTGCCATGACCGGGTATTCATCTGCAATCTGCGGATCATTTTCCTCAATCTCCACGCCCGTTGTCTCATCTAATCCAAGAAGTGATGCATATTCCTGAATTTTGGAAATACCAGCCGCATCATCATAAGATGCAGAGAAATTATTCGTTGCGAGACGATAGCCGACATCATAAAAGAAATAGTTACAGGAATCTCTTAATGCCTCAGATACATTGATCAGTCCATGTGTGTAACCGTGATTTAATGCCCAGCATCTCGGGTGGTTGCTGATATTTTCATACACACCTTTGTCCATGATCTGTGTCGTTAGTGTGATCACACCAGTGGCAAGACCGGCAACGGAAGACACCATTTTGAAGGTTGATCCGGGTGCAGTACGTTCCTGCGTTGCATAGTTATAAAGCGGCTTGGACAAATCCGTATTGAGACCTGCGAAATAATCTGCATCAACCGTATTTGCAAGACGGTTGTTATCATATCCCGGATAGCTTACCAGTGCCAGTAACTCTCCTGTTTTTACATCCGTGATCACACAGGAACCGGAGCATGGATCTAACGCAAGCTGTGCCGGCGTGATCTCAATGTTTTTGATCTTTTCTTTCAGGAAGCTGACCGGGCTGACTGCATTTGACTCCAGCGAACTGATCTCCTCCGCGTCGTAGGCAAGTACTCCCTGATCATATAAGATCAGACACAGCTGTCTGCCGGAAACAGCTCCTGCCTTAATGAGATACTCATAAATAATTTTGGAAAATCCGGTATCTGTGGTAATGTCATCCATAATATAATCGCACAATGCCTCGTAGATTTCTGTCGAATCTGAGTACTTCTCATCAATTGTAAATTGTGTGATGTCGATCCAGTTTTGTGCGATCGCATGGTTTAGGTATTCCTGCGCACTGATCGTGCCACTCTGCCACTCCTGATATACTTCATCTGTTTTATCAATCGACTTTTGCAGAAGGATTTTTTTCTCCTTCAGCTGATTGATAATGTAAGTAAAATAATCCTGATTTTCCTCTCCAAGTGAACCAAACGCTGTCGGGGATGTACCTTTTAACTCGCTGGTCACTGACGAGAGGACGTTCTGCTGCCTGCCGGAGAATATCTGTAAGACAGCTTTTTCATTTCCGGTTGCATTTTCATCCGAAAAATGTTCAATGTCGATCACATTATTATTTACCAGTGCAAAATACACGTCAGTGATCGGGATATTCATCTCGGAACCGGAACTTTCGATATTGGAATACACAATACCGGCGATCTCCTGCTCTAACAGGTCATATGCTGCTATCTGTAAGTTTTTATCGATCGACAGATAAACATCATTTCCGGCAGAAGGTTCCTCGCGTTCCAAAACCTCCACAGCTTTTCCAAGATAATCGACATAAAGCTTTTCATAGCCTTTTGTTCCCTGAAGGGACGCATCCATCACCTGTTCAATACCGGCTTTTCCGACCACATCATTTAAAGTGTAATTGCCGTTATCTGCGGACAGGCTCTCATACTCTTCGGTAGAGATTTTTCCGGTATAGCCGATGATCGATGCGAAATATTCAGCATCATTGTATTTGCGGATCGTGTCGTCAATGACTTCCACTCCCTGAAGCTTTGATGCATTCTCACTTACGTAGGCAACAGACTCCTCAGAGACATCGCTTGCGATCGTGGTGGCAATATATTTCTGATAACTGTTTTCAGACATTGCATAGCGCACCACTGTGATTTTATATGCCATATCTTCAGCATAATCTTCACTGATTCCAAAACGTGTCACTTTCAGATAATCCATAACCTGGTCAGCAGTCGCTTCCGCCTGATTGTAACCAAGTTTTTTGTCATACTTCAGATCAGAATAAGATGCCTGACCGAAAACATCTGCAAGAAAACGTTTCAATGAACTTCCGCTCACAGTGAATTCGTAATTTCCATTATCGTTCACTGTAATTTTAAAATTATTGATAATGTCATCCCCATTTTTTTCCAGGGCAGTAATGATATCAGCAATTTCTGCATTTAAAAGTTTATTTTTTTCTTTGGTAGAATCATAGGAACCATTATCCTCGATCGTAATGGAATATGCGAGTTCATTGTAGGCAAGCACTTCACCATTGCGGTCTAAAATATTTCCTCTGGTACTGTTTAACGTACGTTCCCGGACAATCTTTAACGTGTAATTGTCCTGGTATTCTGCGCCCTTTATGATCTGAAGCTGGAACATCCGGAAAATCAGCACAGAAAACAAAAGAACCATCACGGTTGCTGCGACAAGCAGTCTCGATCTGAAGATCGTACGGAAAAACTCTTTGATATTATCAAACAAATTTTACAGCGCTCCTTTTTTCTATTGTTTCAAGTTTCTGGTTAATTTTTAAAATTATAAAATATAAGAAAATGGTCACAACCATTGTATATACAAGTTCCGGTATCATGATATTTAACAGATAGTATAAAATATCAAACTTTCCACGGAATAAAAATAACAGGAAATAAATGATCAGACTGCATGAAAAATCGCTGACTGCGATCAGAAGCATCGGCAGTTTGATATCTTCCGGGTAAAACATTTTCCGGAAAAATCCGTTGAAATAGCCCACATACATATAAAGCAATGCGTAGAATCCCAGAATACTTCCTGTAAAAACATCTAAAAGAAGTCCTGTGAAAAAGCCAATCCACAGTCCTTCTTTTTTTCCTCTCATAAAACCAAATGCAGAGACAACAACAATCATCAGATTTGGAGAGATTGATGCAAAAGAAAGTGCCTGAAATACGGTACTCTGCAAAAGGTAACAAACTGCTATGATTAAAAATACAGTTATTTTTCTTCGCATGTCATCCTCCCTGATTTAATTTTCCACCGTCTGTTTCTTGTTCAAAATGACAAGTACTTCTTCGATATGCTCAAAATCAACCGCCGGTGTAATAGTTCCTGATTTAGTCAGATTGTTGGAATCTGTCTCGATCGAGCTGATATATCCGATTAAGATTCCCTGCTGATAATTGTAAGAAACCGCGGAAGTGACCACCGGATCATTGATGGAAACTTCATTGTCTTTGTCATTTAAATTATTGAATTCAATCACCATATCTTCGTTCATTTTCTGCAGACTTCCGGACACGATCAGGTTATCCGAAGTAGTCGTAACCATTCCGCTGACTTTGCTGGTGTCATTGATGATCGATGTCACCTTGGCATAATTTGGTCCGACATCTGTGACAATTCCAACAAGTCCGCTTCCTGCCATAACATTCATATCCACTTCAATTCCATCATTACTACCCTTATCGATTGTAAAAGTATTAAACCAGTTTCCACTGTTTTTTCCGATTACATTCGCTGCAACTTTCTCATAACTCGGGTATTTCTGATCGAGATTGTAAAGTTCCCTTAAGTTGTCTAACTCGTACTGCTCCAGTTTAATTGTATTCAGTTCTGTTGTCAGTTCATCTACCTGATTCTGCAGATCCTCATTCTCTGCCATGACATCACTTAAGTTTTTCAGATTTACCGCCTTGTCGGAGATCCAGGTGCCAACTTTATTGATTCCCTCCTGCATTGGCACAAAAACATAACCGGCTGCCGCATTCAGCGGACCACCGGATATATTTAAAGTAAAACTTAATAACATGATGATAATACATACCCCTGACATGATCAGAAGAAGGTATCTTGCAGGAAGAAAAAATTTTGATTTTCGTCTCATTCCATTCCTCAATTTCTAACAACGTATGCAGGTGTATCCTGCATTACATTCTATTTTAAGATTTTATTTTTCATGCTGAACGCCAGATGTTTGTACTTCTGGTCACTTACAATCTTCACCAGTCCACGGACAACGCACTCTTCCGGCTCCTCACAGGTGTTGATCTCAATGCCTGTGATATCTTTGAACAACTGGCTCAGATTATGTATCTGGGAGCTTCCACCGGTAATGTAAATACCGGAATGGATAATATCTTTTGCAAGCTCCGGTGGAGTTTTCTCTAAGATCATCTTGATGGAATTACAGATGCTGTTTAAGTTATCCTTGATCGCCTCGTAGACAACTTCCCCTGTGATCTCCATCTCAATCGGAAGTCCACTTACCACATCACGTCCTACAATGACCATGGTTTCTGTATTTCCAGGAATACCGGAACCAAGCTTCTCTTTTAATGCCTGTGCGGTCTTCTGACCAATCACAAGATTATAGGTTCTCTTCACATAAGTAATGATCGATTCATCAATCCGGTTGCCTCCGAAATGCAACAGATCACTCAATACCAGTCCGCCGAGGGAGATGACAGAAATTTCTGTTGTATCTGCACCGATGTCCACAACCATGATACCGGTCGGCTCATTGACATCCAGTCCAAGGCCAACGGCATCCGCAATTGGTTTTTCACATAAAAGGACACTCTTTGGTTTTAATTTACTCTTGTAGAACATCTCAAAGAACGCTCTCTTTTCTACATCTGTAATATCAGTTGGAACCGCAACGATAAATTCAGCGCCCCGGATTTTTCCCTTCATATGCTCTTCTAAGTACATCTGGAGCATGGTCTGAAGATTATTAAAATCAGCGATTACTCCACTGATCACCGGGAATGTGACATTGATCGTCTCCGGTGCTTTTTCATACATTGCATAAGCAGCATCACCATAAGCATAAATCTGGTCTTTTTTTACCAGAGCTATGGTATTCTTCTCATTTAATATTTTATTGGAAGTCTTGCAGTAAATCTTCATATTGCAGGTTCCAAGATCAATTCCATATACGTTGCTGTTCATTTTCTTCTCCCTTGTGTTGTTTTCCATAATCAAAGAATCCGTTGTAGTTTCACGGAGTATTTCATAACGGTAACTTCCCATTATGTGAGATACCCGGCTTCCCGGTAACTGAAGTAAGTACGGTCACCTATAATAATATGATCTGACAGCGCAATGCCTAATAATTTTCCGGCTTCTGCGATCCTTGCAGTCACTGTATTATCCTCTCCGGAGGGAACTGCCCTGCCGCTTGGATGATTGTGTACCATCACAATGTGTACTGCCTTTTTCTCCAATGCACAGATAAAAATCTCTCTCGGCGGAACAATCGAGGAACTGACACTTCCTGTTGTGACAACAGAGTCTCCCAGCCATTTACATTTGCTGTCAAACATGCAGACGATCAGCTTCTCCTGCTGCTCGTGCCTTAGCTGTTCCATATAATACTCTGCAACCGTTGCTGCGCTCCTCATCTGAATACCCTCAAAATGTCTGGTATTGGCAATCCGCGTGGAAAGTTCCGCAATGCATTTTAACTGCATCGCGATCACATCTCCGATTCCGTGGATCTTTTTCATTTCATCGTAAGACATCTCATAAAGATTCATGAGGTTTCTGTCTTTCTGTGATAAAAAACTTCTTGCCACATCCACGGCAGTCATTTTACTGCTTCCTGATTTGATCACGATCGCTAAAAGTTCTGCATCGCTTAACGCTGTTGCACCGTATTTCCAGAACTTCTCATATGGTCTTTCGGATTCCGGTAATTCTTTTGTTGTGAATGAGTGATTCATAAATTCCTTTCACTCTCCCTGAAAGTGTTTTATGTCAACTCAAAAAACTCTTTTTTCATTTTAGCATAACAAATCTGTATTAACAAGATTCCGTTCCTTAAGTTTTTGTAAAGACATCAAAATTCCAAGCTTTGCATGATACCAAGTCAGGCCACCCTGAAAATAAACGGCGTATGGAGGCTTGATAGGTCCATCTGCACTGAGTTCAATGGAAGATCCCTGCACAAAAGCTCCGGCAGCCATGATGACATCACTGTCATATCCCGGCATTGCCCAAGGCTCCGGTGTTACATAACTGTCTACCGGTGCAGCTGCCTGGATTCCCTCACAGAATGCAATCATCGCATCCGGGTTGTTGAAGGTAACTGCCTGAATGATATCGTGGCGGCTCTCTGTACCGTTTGGAATGACGGAAAAACCTAATTTTTCATATATATTAGCAGCAAAAACAGCTCCTTTTAACGCACCGCTCACCACAGTCGGTGCCATGAAAAATCCCTGATAAAAAGACTGGATCACACCGAGAGATGCTCCAACTTCTTTTCCAAGTCCCGGAGAAGTCAAACGATATGCTGCATTTTCCACGCACTCTTTTTTGCCGACGATATAGCCGCCGATCGGTGCAAGTCCGCCGCCCGGATTTTTGATGAGGGAACCAACGATCATATCCGCGCCGACCTCTAACGGCTCTTTTTCTTCCACAAATTCGCCGTAGCAGTTATCTACCATGCAGATTACATCCGGTTTGATATTTTTGATAAAGGAGATCAGCTCACCGATTCTTGTTACGGATAACGTAGGTCTTGTGGCATATCCTTTGGAACGTTGGATTGTCACCAGTTTCGTGCGGTCATTGATTGCTTTTTTGATATTCTCATAATCAAAACTTCCGTCCGGCAATAAATCAACCTGGCTGTAAGTGACACCATATTCTGCCAGAGAGCCCTTGGATGGACGGATTCCGATCACTTCCTCTAAGGTGTCGTATGGTTTTCCAACCGGAGACATAAGCTCATCCCCCGGTCTTAAGTTCGACATTAAAGCGAGTGCAAGCGCGTGGGTTCCACAGGTAATCTGTGGTCTGACCAGTGCATCCTCTCCCTTAAAACAGGAAGCGTACACTTTTTCCAGCGTATCCCTTCCAAGATCATTATATCCATATCCCGAACTCATATTAAAACATTCTGCGCTGACGCGGTTCTCCTGCATCGCTTTTATGACTTTCATCTGGTTGTATTCTGCTCTTGCATCGATCTCTGCAAAACGCTCCTTTAAAGATTCCTCGATTTTTTCTCCAAATTCGTATACTTCCCTCGAGATTCCAAGATTTTTGTATTGTTCTTCTAAAAACTGGTTCATTGCTATCTATTTATCCTCTCTTCGTTATTGAGCGAAACTCTTTTTTTTGCTGTTATAAGTTGCTCAAAATTATAATTGCTAATTTATGATAGTCTTTTCTTTTAAAATAGTTATCATATCCTCTAAAATTTTTGCATCCTGATAGTCATAGGCCTGTTTATCAAGCCAGATGACGTCACGCTCACGGCGGAACCAGGTGAGTTGTCGTTTGGCAAAATGTCTGGTCTCACGCTTGATGATGTAGATGGCTTCTTCTAAAGTGGTTTTTCCATCCAGGTAATCTAAGATTTCCTTGTAGCCAAGTCCCTGCATGGAAACCATATCACGGTGAAAGCCCATATTTTTTAATTTCTGCACTTCATCCACAAGTCCCTGTTCTATCATAAGATCAACCCGTTTGTCAATATTCGCATAAAGATGTGGTCTCTCATCGGTGAGCACAAAATATGCAAAATGATAAGGGGATGTTTTCTCCCGCTCTTTTTCATTGTGTTCTGAAATCCGCTTACCGGAAAGATGATAAAATTCCAATGCACGGATCACGCGCTTGATATTATTGGCATGAATAGCATCTGCGGACGCCGGATCGACTTCACGCAGCATGTTGTGCAGATAGTCTGCTCCTTTTTCTGCTGCAAGCTGTTCTAATTCTGCCCGGTATGCCTCGTCACACTCCTGCTCGGTAAAGTCAATATCATAGAGAAGTGCCTGAATATAAAATCCTGTGCCGCCTGCAATGATCGGGATTTTTCCCTCTGCATAAATTTCCTCTAAATGCTCTTTCGCACGCTCCACAAATTTTACCACATGGAATTCTTCATCCGGTTCAAATTCATCGATCAGATAGTGTCTGATGCCATCCATCTCCTCCGGCATCACCTTCGCAGAACCGATATCCATATGCCGGTATACCTGCATGGAGTCTGCGGAGATGATCGATCCGTTGATTTTTTTTGCCAGCTCGATGGACAAGGCTGTTTTCCCAACGGCTGTCGGTCCGGTCAAAATGACCATCGGTCTTTTTTCTGTCATAATTTTTATACGATTCTCCTGAATTTCTTTTCGATTTCATATTTTGTCATGGAAATGATCGTTGGTCTTCCATGAGGACAATTGTATGGATTATCCAACTCTAAAAGCTCATCAATCAGCGCTTCAATCTCCGGTCTGGAAAGATGATTGTTTCCTTTGACTGCAGCTTTACAGGACATAGACGCCACTTTTTCCATAATCAGATTCGGTGCGTCTTTGCCGGAAATATTGGCAAAATCATCCAGCATTTCAATAAACATGGTTTTCATGTCGATATCTGTAAAATCTGCCGGAATTGCAGTAATTGCATATTCTTTCCCACCAAAAGGTTCAATTTCATATCCAAACATCGAGAGCTGCGCTTCATAAGTTTCCAGTGCCTGCACCTCATCCTGATTCAATGTCAGGATGATTGGCGGACTGATTGTCTGCGATGTAAATGTTTTCTCTGAAATCTTTTTCATCGTGCGCTCGTAAAGTACTTTTTCATGTGCGGCATGCTGGTCGATGATAAAGAGTTTATCCTCGTATTCAATCAGCCAGTAGGTATCGAATAACTGACCGATGATTTTATGTTTTTTTCTTGCATCTTTCGTCAGAAAATGAGAGTCAAGCTGTTCTAAATTCTGCTGCTCATAGATTGGAGCGGTTTCCTGCGGTGTAGATTCTATGTCATGTATTTCTGATACGATTTCTTTAAAATTATTTTCTAATGTAGGTTGTTCAGAATTTATCTCTGCTATTGGCTCTTTGGAAGTATTTGTTTCCGCTTCTGCTGCAAGCGGCTTTGCAAATAAATTTTCTTCCTGCACAGTCAATGGACTTGCACTGGTCTGTCTCATTTTTTCAAAGAAAGCATCCTGACCGCGCCGCCTGATCTCAAAAGGCTCCGGTGTATGTTTTGGAACTGGTGGAATCATTTCTTTCTTTTCTTCTGTCACCGGAACTTCCGGGATAAAATCCCGATGAGAGATTGTATTTCGGATAATCTCAAATAAAGAACGATAAATTTCCTCATTCTGACTGAACCGCAATTCCATCTTAGTCGGATGTACATTGACATCTAAAAGTTCCGAGTTCATCTCAAAGTAAAGCACACAGAACGGATACTGGTGCTGCATCATAAAACCTTTGTATGCCTCCTCAATGGATTTGGCGATCAGTGCACTTTTGATGTAGCGGCCGTTGATAAAATAATTCTCATAGTTACGGTTTCCTCTGGAAATTATTGGTTTTCCAATAAAACCACGAAGCTTAAACAGTTCGGTCTCATGTTCTACTTTCAGAACCGCGGCCGTAATATCTCTTCCATAAATATGGTAAATGAGGTCTTTTTCATTTCCATTTCCTGATGTGTGTAGTTTTGTCTGACCATTGTTAATAAATTTAAAGGAGACATCCGGGTGGGACAAGGCCATGCGTTCCATCAGGTCACTGATATATCTAGCCTCTGTCTGGGCGGTCTTTAGGAATTTTCTTCTGGCAGGAACATTGTAAAAAAGGTTCCTTACGATAAAAGTCGTTCCTTCCGGCGCCCCGATTTCTTCATTTTCAATTTCTTTGGAACCTTCGATCACATATCTTGTTCCTGTCAGTTCCTCATAGGTCTTTGTGATCAGCTCGACCTGTGCAACTGCTGCTATACTTGAAAGCGCCTCACCGCGGAATCCAAGGGAATGAATACTGAGCAGATCTTCCACACTGCGGATTTTACTTGTAGAATGGCGCAAAAAAGCAATCGGAACCTGCTTCTTCTCGATGCCGCACCCATTGTCTGTAATACGGATAAAAGAGATACCGCCCTCTTTGATTTCGACGGTCACTGCAGTCGCTTTCGCGTCAATCGCATTTTCAACTAATTCCTTTACAACAGAAGAAGGACGCTCTACCACTTCGCCCGCTGCGATTTTATCGATTGTCTCCTGATTCAGTAACATGATTTCCGGCATTTTCAGACACTCCCTTTCTTTCCATCAAAAAACTGCTCTTTACCAGCGGTTTTTGATCTTATTCTGCAATTCGTATAATTTGTTCAAAGCATCGATTGGCGTCATATTGCTCAGATCGACATTCTTCAATTCCTCTAAAATATCATCATCTTTTACCGTGTCAAATAAGGACATCTGTGCGAGATCGACCTCGTCTAATTTTTCTTTTTTCTTTTTCGTTCCAGTCTCGACGGCCAGATTTTTTGTGACAGCGGTGATGTCATTCGCACTTAATTCTTCCACGATCTGTTTTGCACGCTCAATGACGGAATCCGGCACACCTGCCAGTTTTGCCACCTGGATACCATAACTCTTGTCGGCGCCGCCCCGGACGATTTTGCGTAAGAACACGATATCATCGCCCTTTTCTTTGACCGCGATACAGTAATTGTTCACATTGTGCAGTTTGCCCTCTAACTCGGTCAGTTCGTGGTAATGTGTTGCAAACAGTGTCTTGGCTCCGAGCAGCTTCGGATTGCTGATGTGCTCAACTACCGCCCATGCGATGCTCAGACCATCAAATGTGCTTGTGCCCCGCCCGATCTCATCTAAGACGAGCAGCGAGTTGCTGGTGGCGTTGCGCAGGATGTTTGCAACTTCATTCATCTCTACCATAAACGTGCTCTGTCCGCTTGCAAGATCATCTGACGCTCCAACCCTTGTAAAAATACGGTCAACAATTCCGATTTTTGCAGAAGATGCCGGAACAAAGCTTCCAATCTGTGCCATCAGCACTATGATCGCTGTCTGACGCATGTAAGTGGACTTACCTGCCATGTTCGGTCCCGTGATGATGGAAATGCGGTTGTTGCCGTTGTCTAAATATGTATCATTTGCGATAAACATATCGTTGTTCATCATCTTTTCAACAACCGGATGTCTGCCGTCTTTGATGTCGATCACACCATTTTCGTTAATTTTCGGGCGGCAGTAATTATTCTGGTCTGCCACCACGGCAAGAGAAACGAAAGTATCAAGCTTTGCTACCGCTTTTGCTGTTTTCTGGATGCGGACCACTTCCGCTGCGATCCTGTTGCGCACTTCACAGAACAGATCGTATTCCAAATTGATCAGCTTGTCCTCTGCTCCTAAGATCATATCCTCGAGCTCTTTTAACTCCGGTGTGATATAACGTTCTGCATTCGCGAGTGTCTGCTTTCTCGTAAAGTAATCCGGCACAAGATCCCGATAGGAATTTGTCACTTCCAGATAATATCCGAATACTTTGTTAAATTTAATTTTGAGGTTTTTAATCCCGGTCTTTTCACGCTCTTTTGCCTCTAACTCTGCAAGCCATGTTTTTCCTTCGGTCTTTGCGTGACGGTACTTGTCTACATTTTCGTTATAACCGTCTTTGATAAGACCTCCCTCGCGCACAGAAATCGGAGGTTCTTCCATGATCGATGCATCAATTAACTGATAAAGTTCTTCTAACGGATCCATATCTGTCTGAAGTTCTTTTAAAAGTTCCGTATCAAAATCTTCCAGTAATGTTTTGATCGGCGGAAGCATTCCGATTGAATTTTTAAATGCGATCAGATCCCTCGGATTTGCAGACATATAAGTCACACGGGTGATGAGACGCTCAAGATCGTAGATTGGGTTTAAGTACTCACGCAGTTCCTCTCTGGTGATCATATGTTTGTTGATGTCTGCGATCGCATCCTGTCTTTTTTCTATCTCTGCCTTATCGATCAACGGCTGTTCGACATAAGAACGCAGCAGTCTTGCACCCATGGCAGTTTTGGTCTTGTCCAATACCCAGAGCAGCGAACCACGTTTCTGTTTTTCACGCATTGTCTCTACCAGTTCCAGATTTCGTCTTGTGGAACTGTCAATGATCATAAATTTGCCGGTAGAATATGGATGGATGGCAGAAATATGATCCAGATTGTTTTTCTGTGTCTCATAGAGATATTTTAACAATGCCCCTGCTGCGATCGTTCCATATGCATAATCGTTTAAGCCAAGCCCCTCCAGACTGTTGACATGAAAATGTCCTTTTAAGGTTGTCTCCGCCGTCTCATCGCTGAAGTACCATGCATCCAGAGAATAAATGGTAATTCCGAGACGATGACGCATGTCTTCCAGATCCACGCCACTCATATAAAAGCTCTCATTGCAGACAATCTCGGAAGGTGCGAATTTATTGATCTCATCGATCAGCTTCCGCTCGGAGTCCACTTCCGTGACATAATAGTCGCCGGTGGAAACATCCGCAAGGGAAATCCCATATTTATCTGCCAGATAGACAATACACATAATGTAATTGTTTTTTGATTCATCCAGAGCCTGGATATCCATATTTGTTCCAGGCGTTACAACACGGATGACCTCTCTTTTTACAATTCCTTTTGCAAGCTTTGGATCTTCCACCTGCTCACAGATCGCCACTTTATGTCCATTGGCTACCAGACGGTTTAAATATCCTTCCACCGCATGATATGGGATACCGCACATCGGCGCACGTTCCTCCATACCGCAGCTTTTTCCGGTTAATGTCAGCTCTAACTCTTTTGACACTAACACGGCATCATCAAAAAACATCTCATAAAAATCACCGAGACGGTAAAATAAAATACAATCTTTATATTCTTCTTTGGTCTGCAGATAATGCTGCATCATTGGTGTAAATTCTGCCACTTATGTTACTTCCTTCCATTGCGCCTGTTTATCATGCGCAATTATCTGATTCTTCTGACTGCGATCCCCTTATTGGAAAGGCTGATATTTTCGAATGACCGCCTCTGCCACCTTCATGCCGTCCATTGCCGCAGAAGTGATCCCTCCGGCATATCCGGCTCCCTCTCCGCATGGATAAATGCCTCTGATATTTGCCTCAAACGCCTCATCCCTGCGGATTCGTACCGGTGAGGATGTCCGGCTCTCCACGCCGGACAGGATCGCATCGTTCCGGTCAAATTCCGGAATATGTTTTGCAAAGGAATGCATTCCCTCGATAAAAGACTGCTCCATCTCATCTGAAAACAGACCTCTTAAATTTGAAAATGCAGTCTCACCTCTTGTCTCCGAAGAAAAGGTTCCATATGCTGTACTTTTTTTATTTTCACAGTAATCGCCAAAAAGCTGCTGCGGGATTTTCCCGTTTCCAAGTGCAAACGCTTTTTCTTCGAGTCTGCGCTGGAATTCTACACCGGAAAGTGCGTCCGTTCCGTCAAAATCGTCCGGTGTCACAGAGACGATGATCGCGCTGTTTGCATTCTTGCTTCCACGGTCGGAATAACTCATTCCGTTGACCGCAAGACGTTTTTCCTCCGAGGAGGCATTCACAACATAGCCACCCGGACACATACAGAAGGAGTAAACACCCCTTCCATTTGCAAGGTTTGCGGTCACTTTATAAGGTGCTGCCTCAAGCAGTTCTGCATATTTTTCTCCATACTGGCTGCGGTTGATGTCCCTCTGTGGGTGCTCCACACGAAAACCGACTGCAAAGGCCTTTGGCTCCATAAAAAGCCCGGTCTTATGAAGCATCTCAAACGTATCGCGCGCGCTATGCCCAAGTGCTAGCACACAGACTTCCGTTTCCATCCAGGTATTGTGATTGATCTCAACGGCTTTGATCTTCTGGTTTTCCACCCGAATATCTGTTACACAGCTCTCAAACTCGAATGTGCCACCCAGATGAAGGATCTCTTCGCGCATTGCCGCAATCACTTTCGATAAAATATCCGTTCCAATATGCGGCTTGTTCTCATAGGTGATTTTCTCCGGTGCTCCAAAGGAGACAAACGTATCTAATACGAACCGGTTGCGCCCAAGAGGATCTTTCACCAGAGTATTCAATTTTCCGTCTGAAAACGTTCCTGCACCGCCTTCGCCAAACTGCACGTTAGATGCCGGATTCAGTACGCCTGTTTTCCAGAAGTGTAAAACATCTTCTGTCCGCTCCCCGACTTTTTTTCCGCGTTCGAATACGAGAGGTCTGTACCCTTCCCTTGCAAGCAGATACGCGCAGAAAAGTCCTGCCGGACCGGCCCCGATCACCACCGGTCGGTGATTCATACACTCTGTGCCATGTTCCGGTACTTTATATTTTTTCTCTTTGACGCAGACTGCATTTTTGTTTCCGGAGTGTTTTAAAATCTTCTCTTCATTGTCAACCCATACATCTGCAGAGTAGACAATGGAGACATCCGGCTTCTTCCTTGCATCAATTGATTTTTTTACGATCTGCAGCTTTTTGATCTGATCTTTTTTTATTTTTAAACTTTTTTCAATTTTCTGATAGAACTGCTCCTCACTATGTTCTACGGGCAGTTTTAACTGACTGACTCGAATCATTCTTTTTCCTGATCTTCCTGTGTTTTATTATAAATCTTTTACGCATCCGCTGTTCCGTTCACCGCACAGAAAAATGTGTCCGGTATCATTCTGCCGCATGTATGCCTGCCACATAGCCGCTCGACCATGCCCACTGTAAATTGTAGCCGCCACACATACCGTCAATGTCAACCACTTCTCCCGCAAAGTAAATGTTTGGAACAAGTCTCGACTCCATTGTCTTTGGATCGATCTCATCCGTATGTACACCGCCCGCGCAGACCTGTGCCTGTTCAAAAGACTTACTTCCTGTCACGCACACTTCCATGTGCTTACACTGTTTTACAAGCTGCAGCAATTCCTTTTTCGTGATCTCCTCTGCCGGCTTTTTCAGCGAAATGTGCGCTTCCTTTAATAGCACACCGCTCAATTTATGATTCAGCAGCCCGACCATTGCCTCGTCTGCGATCTTGCCATGCGCATATTCCCAGAAACGCTGTTCGAACAGTTGTTCTGTTTCCTGTTCATTCAGCCTTGGGAGAAAATCGATCTGTGCTGTAACCGCCTGCTTTTTCTTTAACGCTTTTGTTGCAAAACGGCTGACCTGAAAAACCGGAATGCCGGAAATTCCATAATCCGTCAATTGAAGTTCGCCACGCTCGGAAATGATGTTCTCTCCAGCTATAAAAAGAGAAACTTCTGCCTCTGTGCGGATTCCCGCAAGCTGTCTGAAAAAAGATTCCCTGCACTGTAATGCAGTTAACGCCGGAACAATATCTGAAAAACGATGCCCAAACGCCTTGATCAGAGGAATTGCGCTTCCATCACTCCCGGTTTTGGGTGCAGCCAGAAGACCCGTGGCAAAAATAATTTTTTGTGCAGAAAATCTTCCTTTTCCTGTCTCTAACAGAAAACCGTTTTTTTTCTCTGAAATATTGCGAAGTTCACACTCAGTTACCACAGCGACGTGACGGAATGTCAATTCCATCCGGAGCACATCTGATACAGATGCCGCCTGCTCGCTTGCCGGATAATAGTAACCATTCCTGTTTTTTGGATATATCCCAAGTTTTTCAAAAAAGGAAACTGTCTCTTCAAAACCAAATTGTTCCATGACCGGTAGCACAAATGCAGGGTCATCTCCGCGATAATACGTGACACCCTGCAATTCGTTCGTATAATTACATTTTCCGTTTCCGGTGGATAAGATCTTCTTCCCCACACGGTCTTTATGCTCTAAGATCATCGTGTCCGCCCCGTTGGACGCGGCTGTGATGGCAGCCATCATTCCTGCAGCTCCACCGCCGATCACAATGACATCAAAGCTTTTTTTCTCATTTATATTCATGATTCCTCACATTGTATTTATCCGGGTAATTGCTAACCTTTAACGATTCTGGTCCCCATGGTCCAGAGTTATTGAAAACCTTTTTTATATTACCATAAGTAAAAGTAACAATCAAATAATTACGAGGAATAATTCTCAAGAAATTCATATAATTCCTCATCCGAATAAAGTGCAATCCCCTCTTCTAAACTGCTTTGAAGTTCCTCCGGGAGATGTTCCACCCGGATAGAAGTCTCACAGTAAACCGTCTCATGATCCGCCTGACAGATGACCACATAGCCTTCCTGGGCATGGACATAATATTTTGTATAAGAGAGATGTGACATGCTCTCTGTCATTTTTTCCGTATCAGCAGCCATTTCTTCTGCCACCTCTTCCGGCTTTGTTTTCTCAGAAGAACGCATTGTCTGGTCTATCCATAAAGAACCGGCCAAAAGCAATACAAATAAAAGGCAAACACTTATCATTTTTTTCAATTTCATCACCCCTGATAAGTATTTGCCATTTTTTACATTCTTAAACGAAAAATTTCCATGCCTGTAAATTTGTTTTTGCAATTTATCGCAGCAGATGCATTTTTCTTGCAAGCCTTACAAGTGCAGCACCTTTCGGAAATTTTAAAATCTCCTCTTCAGTCAGACCTTTCAGCAGCAAAAGAACCACTGCATAGACGATCACACCGATCAAAATACTGAATACGGTTGCAATCGCATTCACACGAAGGAGATATAATGCAAGCTGATACGACAGATAAACTGCAACACCCATAATGAGCGCAGAAATGCCCGGTATCACGAAAGTACGTCTGATCTCCTGCCGGTAGCCGCTGTATTTTTTCACGGAGTGTGCATTTAATACACACATTAACAAACCAAAAAATGCATTTGCGTAAACAACTGCGTAAATATTTAATTTAAAGACATACATGAGTACAACGAGTAATCCGATATGAAGCACCAGCGCGATCAATGCATTTTTTACAGGTTCCCGCATACGGTTAATTCCCTGTAACAAACCATTTGAGAGCGTCGACAGCGAGAAAAATACAATAGAAACAGCACCAAGCTGCAACATACTCGCTGCAAGTTCCGAGGAATCACGGAACAAAAGCTGTAAAATCGGAGATGCAAGAACACCCATTCCCACTGCACAAGGGAACGCAACCACCATGATAAAACGGATTGCTGTGTTGATCTGTGAGCGGACTGCCTCTTTCTTACCATTTGTGTAAGCCGCGGTCAACGCAGGCACGGAAGATGCTGCCAGGGCAGATGCGATCGAGATTGGCACATTGATCAATGTCTTATATTTACCGGTATAAATACCATTCCACTCACTGATATCATTTGCAGAGTATCCCTGTAAGTTTGCAATGTTTTTAAAAATTGCCTGGTCTAAAATTGCATTACAATTGTAGATTGTAGTACTCATCAGAACCGGTATGATGGTGATAAATAAAATTTTAAAAATATACGAATAGCTGTCAACCTTTGCCCGGCGTTCCCGCTTCATCTGACGCTTAAACACACTTAAATATGCGAGCAGAACAAAGGCTGCGAACAGAAGTCCTACCACAGCCCCGGTTCCCGTACCAAGCGTTCCTCCTGCAGCACCGTAGGCAGCGGCATAGTTTTCTGCATTTCCAAGCACCGCACCCACTTTGGTTCCGTAGTTATAAAGCACATAGGCTGCCCACACACTCACGATCGCATTTGCGATCTGCTCTAAGATCTGCGAGACTGCGCTTGGCATCATCGTTCCGAGTCCCTGAAAAAATCCTCTCATAACGCCGAGTACTGCAACTACGATCAGTGTTGGCACAAGCACCTTCACTGCAAAAATACTGTAAGGCGTCTTCATGATCGTTCCTGTGATAAACTCAGCCCCAAAGAATAGGATCAATGCGGCGATCGTACCGGACACCAGTCCGAAGATCAGCGCACATTTCAAAATACGGTATACATTCTTCTTTCTTCCAAGCGACATATCTGCGGACACAAGCTTTGATACTGCAAGCGGCAGACTGTAGGAAGAAATGATCAGCAATATATTATAAATCTCAAAGGCACAGCCATAATAGTCATTTCCTTTATTTCCGATGATAGCAGTCAGCGGTATACGGTATACCAGACCGATGATCCTGCTGATGATCGATGCCATTGCAAGAATGGAACCCTGCACTAAAAAACTGGTGCTACTCTTTTTATTACTCATATTATTCCTCAAAATTTCTTTATCTTGTGATGTTCATCTCATCAAGAATCTGTTTTTGTTTTGCTTCCATCACGGCAGCTTCCTCCGGTGTCATGTGGTCATAGCCAAACAGGTGTAACATGCTATGTACGATCAGAAATGCATACTCTCTTTTTGTGGTATGCCCGTAACTCTCTGCCTGTTCTAAAACCTTGTCCACCGAGATTACAATATCTCCAAGCATAATTTCTCCGGTATCCGGGTTAAAATTATCATCATAATCATCTTCCAGTTTTGAAAAATCTCCTGCATTTTCATAGGAAAGCATTGGAAATGATAAAACATCCGTAGGACGGTCAATCTCACGAAATTCTTTGTTAATGGCATGGATCCCCTCATTGTCTACTAATGTGAGATTTACCTCAGGTTCATATGGGAAATCTTCGTGTTCCAAAGTAAAGTTGATCACTTCCCCTGCTAAAGCTTCCACATCAAAATCAAATGGTACGTTTACTTCCGCTTCAAAGTTCAATGTCATAACAGTAAAGCCTCCTCTTTTACCAGATATTCTCTGATTTTTAAAAACATATTCATACTAAGTCCGGACTGGTCGTAAAGTCCCTGGGCAGAGAACTCATTCAAGGTCTGATAGATCACCATTTCCCTGTTCCAGCCACCGGCGATTTTGCTTGTCTTCTCAAGTGCTTCTAACTTCTTGATCATCCCGTCTACAATCTGTACAATCGCAGATTCAATGGTGGACGGCATCTTTTCGATTCCATAATACTCAGAGAGGATTTCCGTCACCTTTTCCGGAAAGCAATGATTCTGCGCTCTTGCAACCCCGTTTTCCACCATAGGATCGCCATCTAAAATCCCAATACGATAATAAAGACCAGCCGCTTTACAGACAGCAGCATCTGCCCCTACAATATATGCACATTTTTCAGCGATTCCCGACACACGAAGGGCATGTCTGTATTCCTGCCGTGAAAACTTCTTCAGTTCACGCAAAAGACCATAATCCTCTTCTGTGATATCCGTTAAGAAATTATCAATCTCAGCCTCTTTCTGCTTTGTGAGAAACGGATATACAAATGCTGCTGCAAGATCCGTCAAGGCAGCTCCAATTGCTGCTTTTCCCAGAATATCATAATGCGGTTCCTGATAAAAAAAGTACGAAAAAAGCACCGGAACCAAAACAGCCACTGCAAAGATAAGAATCAGATACCAAACTTTATTTTTGGTATCCTCCAACATATGTGCAATCACCAATCCAAACAGAAGCAGCATCGTGCAGCACAGGATCTCATAGGACTGACAGCCCTTCGCCATCTCCAATACGGTACAAAAGAAAAAGGAACTGCACACAGCAAGCTCATACGTTCCGACCGCCGACATTAAGATTGGAAGGATCATGACCGGACTTGCAAACTCCGGCAGGAAAAGAAAAATCACTGTAAGAATAGCAGACAGCAAAAATCCCTTAAAAATCTTTCCGTAATCCGTCTCGCGGTTATTTGATATTCTATTCCGTTTTCTCTCATAAATCAAAAGAAATGCAAACAAAACCATGAACAGAACCATCAATGCTCCAATTCCAAGAAGCTGGTCTAAATACATCCTGCCCATCCTGCCGGCAATGACAGAAAACCCAATTGCAACAAGAAAAATCAATCCTATATTCACGATTCTCTTTGCCACAAACTGTTCCTTCATCTATCGTTTCTCCCACTTTTTCTTCTGCTCTGCCGGTTTCTTTTTATTGCGATTTTCATAATCTTCATATGCTTTTACAATTTTCTGTACGACCGGGTGACGCACAACGTCCTGGCTGGTTAGTTCACAGATGCCGATCTCATCTACTTTTTTTAACACTTTCAGTGCAACATCCAAACCTGAAGTTGTTCCGGGTGAGAGATCTTTCTGCGTTGCATCACCTGTGATGACTGCTTTAGAACCAAATCCGATGCGGGTTAAAAACATCTTCATCTGGGCAGGTGTTGTGTTCTGTGCCTCGTCTAAAATAATAAACGCATTATCTAAAGTCCGGCCTCTCATGTAGGCAAGAGGGGCAACCTCGATCAATCCTTTTTCCATATTCTTCTGGAAACTCTCAGCTCCCATGATCTGATAAAGCGCATCATATAACGGGCGCAGATACGGATCGACCTTGCTCTGTAAGTCTCCCGGCAGAAATCCAAGTTTCTCGCCTGCCTCGATCGCCGGTCTGGTCAGAATGATCCTTCCGACCTCCTCATTTTTGAACGCTGTGATTGCCATTGCCATTGCAAGGTATGTTTTACCGGTACCTGCCGGTCCCATTCCGAAGACGATCATCTTCTGGCGGATGGCATCCACATAATTCTTCTGTCCAAGCGTCTTTGGCTTGACCGGTTTTCCGTTGATTGTATGACAGATACAGTCCTTATCGATCTCGACGATCGCAGATTCTTTCGCCTCCGCCGCTAAAGACAATGCATAATTCACATTCTGCTCCGTGATGACATTTCCCCTTTTGGACAACTCCAAAAGCTGCATAAACACATTAGAAGCACTCTTGATCTGACGTTCATTTCCAATCAGTTTCATGGAATCTCCACGAACGACTACCGTCACATTAAGAGTGCGCTCAATTTTCTTTATATAGGCATCAAACTGTCCAAAGACATTTGCCACATGTTCGGTTGGTATATTTAAAGATATTTCAGTCAGACTCATTCGGTTGCTGCCTCTCTTCACTCGTTATTTCCAGAATCTCTGTCGGCTGATATGAAACGATGGATTCATAGGCATCCACCGTCCCTGTTACCACATATTTCTGATCTGCTTTTTCTATCATAACATTTTTTTCCAGAATTTGAATACCTTTTTCCTCTAAATTTGCAAGATATTGCTCAAAACGGCTCTGTGCAATTGCTGCTGCCTCTGTTTTACTATACGTTTTTTCCTCTGTCTGACATTCTTCATACAAATAGGTTTCAAAATAAACCGGAAGATAAAAATTGTCGGTAAAATGCAGCTGGCTGGCATGCTCCGTCAGATCAAACTGCTCATAGTCCTGCCGGAAAAATGGATTTTTCAGGTGATAATCAAAGAACCTGATCCCATAATCTTTTTTTGCCCTGCCTGTTTTTATTTTATCCTGATACGAAATATTTATTTCATCCTCATAATAAAAATTTACTTCTGCAATAATATCTGCGTCCGCTCCCGGATAAATATATTCCGCCACTTCACCGTCGTCATTCAAGATTTCTGCCCTGCCGCTGACAAGGATATCTCCCTTTTTCACTTCCATATCTGCGGTCACAAGCGGTGTTCCTGTCCTCGTCACCATGAAAGCAATGACACCGTCTTTTTTTGCAACGATATCTTCCGGCGTGTCATCCTTTGCCTCGTATTCCTCCTCCGGCAGCAGATTTTCCTGAAGTTCCACCGTCATTTTCGTGCCGTAGACTTTTACCGAAGTCCAGATGACTTCACTGTATGCAGAACGCAGTTTTTCTTCCAGTTCTTCACAGTTGATATTTCTTTTTGGCACACCGAAGCCTGCATTTTCGTTCTGCAAAAACGTGAGGATTGTCTCCTCTGACAGATAAGAATTGCCTTTTACTTCAATATTCCAGACAAAACCGGAACAGTAAAAGAGCAAAACAGCGGAAACGGCGATTCCTGCCGCAAATACTTTATGTTTCCGGTAGCGGAACAGTTGAAACGGCACACCGTATTTTTTTAAAATGCGCGCCTTTGTCTTTGTTTTTTTTAAGATTGGCTTTAAACTGCGGTAACCATCCACGCTGATATAAAAATAGTACCCATCTTCCGTTGGTTTTAAATTCCAGATTAAAATGTTGCGGCTGCCACATAAATTCAGGAAACGCTCTGTGGCATATCCGGTAAGATGCACATACACATATCCACGAAAAAATTTGATCCATGATAAGACAAACATTAATACTCGTAAGAAACGGAGTCGATCAGACCGACAATTTTCATTTCCTCATTCGTGTAATACTCCACCGTCAGATGAGCTCCTAAAATCTGAAGTCTGCAGTTCTTTGTCTGAATTTTCACAAGTGAATCCTCCAGTTCAATGATTCCTTTATAATTCTCGACCAGAACCTCTTTCCGCCCGGTAATTGTGACAATTGCCGCTCCAAGCATAAGGTCTTTGGGGAGTTCTAACTGACTTATCATTTTTTCATGGATTGGTTTTTTACTGTTTTTACTCATATATAAGCTTATGAAAAAAGCTTATCTGATATGCGCAATAAATCCTCTCTCGTATCAATATCCAAAAACTGTGTTTCTTTTTCTGTGTGAAAACAAAACACATCCTCTGCGTGCTGTTTCATCACAGCTTTTCCGCCTTTGTCCGCCGAAAGCTGTAATAATTCCGGACGATAGCATGCATCAAATACGTTTGGACTGCGCCAGATATTTTTACATTCCATCGTACCGATTTTTTTGTTCTGCGATGCATATTGGTTCAAAAACATCCATACCTCATTTTCGTCAAGTCCAGGCTGGTCTGCTGTAAAGAAAACATCTGCCTTTCGACTGCCCTCCACGGCACACTCCTGTGTCTCCAGATATTTCACCGCTTTTTGAATAGAGGACGCAATTCCGGTATTATCTGTTCCGTCATTTTTTATCACGGTAACGCTCTGTTTTCTGCAATATGCTTCAATCTCCGGGTAAGATGTCACGACAAGAATGGTCGTATCTCCAAGTTTTTCCGAGAGCTTTCTTATTTTATCCAGTGAAAAGCGATAAAGCGGTGTTCCATTTATCTCTGCCAACAGCTTTCTGTCTCCAAAACGTCTGGAATATCCGGCTGCCAGCAGAATCAGATTCCATCTCAAATCACATGCATTCCTTTTAAAATCTTCTCCGGGGTGATTGGCAATTCATTCACCCATACACCCGTTGCATTGTATACTGCCTGTGCGATTGCAGGAGCCGGCGTGTTGATTACAATCTCACCGATTGATTTTGCACCGAAAGGTCCGGTCGGCTCGTAACTGCTCTCAAATTCCACGCGGATTTTATCAAAGTCAAGACGGGTCGGAATCTTGTACTGCATAAGGGAGTTTGAGAGATTCACACCCTTCTCGTTGTACCAGACATCCTCATACAGTGTCATACCGATTCCCTGCAGTAAGCCGCCCTCTGTCTGTACTCTTGCAAGATTCGTATTCACAACCGTTCCACAGTCCACACATGCCGTGTAATCCAAAAGTTCGATGGCTCCGGTTTCCGGATCGACTTCCACTTCTGCACAGGCAGCCATAAACGGTGGCGGCGAAACCGGGGAACTGTGACTGTAGGTAACTTCCAATGCAATCTCATTGTTGATCATGGATGCAGTTGCAAGATCAAACAGCGATACTTCTTTTCCGGTTTCTTCACAAAATACACGTTTGCCGTCAAACTCCAGTTTTGTGATATCTTCCTCCAGAATTTTTGCCGCAAGCTGCAGCAGTTTTTCACGCATCTGTTCTGCCGCTTTCACTGCAGCCATACCGGTCAGATACGTGGTACTCGAAGCGTAGGAACCGGAATCGTAAGGTGAGGTATCAGTATCTACTCCAAATACTGCAATGTTGTCAATGTCCGTGTCCAGACTGTCTGCCACAAACTGCGCAATGATCGTGTCACAGCCGGTTCCCATATCAGTACATCCGACGATCACATTGTAAAATCCCTCATCACTCAGTTTGATTGTGACAGAGCCGACATCACAGTTTGAAATTGCAGAACCCTGCATTGCCATTGCCGTTCCAAGTCCACGGATCTTTCCATCCGGCATAACCTGACGCAGCGGTTTTTTCTCCCATCCGATCATATCCGCCGCTTTTCTCAGACAGTCTTCAAGCTTGCAGCTATTTGCGGTCTCTCCGTAATAAGCCGGCATGACATCACCTTCATGTGTCATGTTTTTATAACGGATTTCCAATGGATCCATGCCAAGTTTGTCTGCCAGCCGGTTTACCATGGATTCCACTGCAAAAATTCCCTGTGTTGCCCCATAACCGCGGTAAGCGCCTGCTGACATATGATTCGTGTATACAACATCATACTGAAAACGAAATGCCTCCGTCTGATACATCGGGATGGATTTGTGACCACTCAGACCTACAGTTGTCGGTCCATGCTCTCCGAAAGCACCTGTATTCGACAGAGTATACAAGTCTAATGCGCGGATCGTACCATCTTTCATTGCGCCCAGTTTCACGGTCACTTCCATCTCATGCCGCGGAGACGATGCAATTAGGGATTCTTCCCTGGTATAAATGATTTTGGCAGGTTTTCCGGTTTTCATCGTCACAATTGCCGGATATACCTCGGCTACCACGGTCTGTTTTGCTCCAAAACCTCCTCCGATTCTAGGCTTTATGACGCGGACTTTTGATTTTGGAATGTCCAGGGCATTCGCAAGGATTCTTCTCACATGAAATGGGATCTGTGTAGAAGATAAAATGTTGATTCTTCCATAAGTATCCAGATAAGTAGCTGTGCGGAAGGTTTCCATCATACTCTGCTGCATTGCCTTTACATGATAGGTTCCTTCCATGACAATGTCACAGTCTTTCATGACACCATCCACATCTCCGTCACTGTCCATGCCTGACGCACAAAGGTTCCGTTTATTGTCTGCACCAACCGGACAGAGTGCCTTCCAGTCCTCCTCCGGATGGACAAGAACCGGGTTATCTTTTGCTGTATGATAGTCAAGCACCGGTTCTAACACCTGATACTTCACTTTGATAAGCTTTAATGCACGGTCAACTGCCGCCTCGTCCTCCCCGGCGACAATCGCAACCGCATCTCCGACAAAACGGACACGCTGGTCTAAGATATAACGGTCGTAAGGACTCGGTTCCGGAAAGGTCTGTCCTGCCATCGTAAATCGACGGTGTGGAACATCTTTATAAGTTAAAATGCATTCAATTCCTTTTTGTTTTAATGCATTGGTGATATTGATCTCTTCGATCAGGGCATGTGCATGAGGACTTCTGAGTACTTTTACGATCAGACAGTCTTTCGGTGCCACATCGTCCATATACACTGGTTTTCCCGTCACAAGCGCCATGGCATCTTTTTTCATCACGGGAGCATTTACATATTTCATATCGTTTCTCCTTGCATTTATTCTACTCTATCAGATAATTGCGAAACTCCTCAGGTGCCTCTTTTAATTGTTCAAAATTAACAAAATTTTCGAAAACACGCTCTCGCTACGTGTCGCTGGTAACGGTACTAAGAAGCCAGTCACGATTGACATCGTACCTGCCTTCTAAGTACCGACCGCTCCCCAGTGTTTTCTCAAGCTTTTGTTAATTTTTCACAATTCAATTTACGTTCTCATGAGTTTCGCAATTATCTAATTCTACTCTTTATCCCGGTTACGGTTCAGGTAATTTTTGATCGCACGCAGCTGGCTCTCATAGCCGCTGCAGCGGCAGAGATTTCCGGAAAGATATGCCTTGATCTCCTCCTCGGTCGGATTGTTCAGTTCATCCTCCATCGCCAGAACGTTCATGATAAATCCCGGATTACAGAAGCCACACTGCTCACCGCCCTGGTTTGCAAGATAAGTTCCAAATTCTGCCGCGCGTTCCTGCACACCCTCTAAAGTTACAATCTCTTTTCCATCTGCCCTTGCTGCGAGTACCGAACAGGAAAGAACCGGTTTTTTGTTCATCCACACGGTACAAAGTCCACAGTTCGATGTCTCACAGCCACGTTTTACGCTGTAACATCCCTTTGTTCTGACATATTCCAATAAAGGCATATCCGGTGAGATTTCATCAGAGATTTCTTTATCGTTCAGCCATAAATGTATCTTCATTTTCTATCCTCCTGCTGTTCATTTGCCGCACAGGCTCTCTTTACAAGCACTCCTGCAATATGGCGTCTGTAATCTGCACTGCCGCGCCGGTTGCTTCCAAACGAAAACTGTTCCTGCACTTTTTTTACCAGATGTTCCATATCTGCTTTTTCTGAAAGGTCAAGTGTCAGTGTCTCTGCCCTTACCGGTCTTGCACCAATGCTGACATGCAGTTTTTCGTTATATTCTGAAACAGCAACTGCAATTACCGGAAAATCCGTTGCTGTGTTTCTCTGTGAAAGATAAGTGATCTTCACAGGTGTTTTTACAATATGTACTGCCACAAGAATATCATTATCATAATTCATATGGATAAATTCCTGAATTGGAACATTTCCACCCTTATATAATTCCACATAGCAATCCAGTGCCGCAAATAAAGTCAGTACATCTGAAAAACCAAATCTTCCATAAATGCTTCCACCAACGGTTGCACAGTTGCGGAACTGCACTCCGACGATATGACAGACACTCTGTTTTACCGCGCCATCTGTGTATGCATTCAATCCCGGATGCACTTCTAAATCGCGGAGTGTTGCCATGCAGCCGATCACAAACTCATCCTCTGTCTCACTGATCTGATCTAATCCAAGACCGCTTAAATCTATGGCAGTCATAAGATTCCGATCTCCTATTTTCATCCAGAGTCCGCCACCTATGATACGGTTCGTTTTCTTCTGATTGAGTTCGTAGGCTTCCTCTAAGCTTTCCACCCTGCGATACTCTCTGATTCGTAACATAAAATACAATTCCTCCTCTATGTTTGTTATGATTATAATTTTTTGTTTTTATCGTCTACTTATGATATGGCTCATGATTGATAATGCGGTAACTGCGGTAAATCTGCTCTGATAAGATGACACGCATAAGCTGATGCGGAAATGTCATCTTTGAGAAACTAAGCTTATAGTCTGCCCGTTTTAAAATGCGTTCCGCGAGTCCCAGCGAACCACCTATCACAAAAATAATATGGCTTATGCCGGATGTTCCCAGAGAATCAATTTTCTGCGACAGTTCCACAGAATCTAACTGTTTTCCCTCAATTGCAAGGGCGATCACATAGGCACCTTCCTTCAGATACTTCTCCATGCGCTCCGCTTCTTTCTCCTTGATGAGAAGCTCCATATTCTCGCTTGCATGATCCGGTGTCTTCTCATCCGCCACCTCAGTCACTTCAAATCTGCAATAGCGGCTCAGACGTTTTTCATATTCAGCGACCGCATCCCTGTAAAATTTTTCTTTGATTTTTCCCACACATAAAATTGTTATTTTCATACAGAAAAATTATATCATATAACCGTTGCCCCGGTCTAGTAAATCAAATATAATTATAACAAAGTAAAAAACGAAAGTGAGAATCATTATGAAAGTTTATGTTTCAAAGGAATCAAAAAAAGAAGAGACGAAATCCACCGCCTATTCATTCCTGTTGGTGAGTGTTTTCGGTTTTATTGCACTTATTTTATTTGCCACCGGAGTACTTCCTGTCCATGTCGCTGATTATATGAAGATTATGCTCTGTATCGTTATGGGTGTCATGCTCCTCATCTTCTTCGTGATCGGCATTGTGTCGTTGCGGCAGTTGAAAACACTTGGCACGCAGGCAGAAAAAGAAAATGATTTATCTTCTGAAATCATTTCCTGGTTTACTTCCACTTACAGCGCAAAAGATATTGATGAGAGCATGGACGAGGAAGTTTTTGATCAGGATCTTTACTTTAAACGCTATGAGATCATGACCCGTTTCCTCTCAAAACAGTACCCGGATTTAGAGGAAACCTTTCTGGATCATCTGGTGGAAGAACTTTACGGGAAATTATTCGAAGAAAACACGAAATAGTCTTTTTTTCACACTGTAATTGTGCTACAATATGCAAAATAAAGAACGAACAGAAAGATCCGGAATCTATATTTTATCGTTCTAAAAATATAACAATACATATTTATGAGGTGACATAGTGAAAGAACTTGAAGAAAAAATCTTAAAAGAAGGTCATGCTTTATCTGAGAATATTCTCAAAGTAGATAGCTTTATCAATCATCAGGTAGATCCTGTTTTAATGCAGCAGATTGGCGATGCATTTGCAGGACATTTCGGAAACAAGGGGATTACCAAAGTTGTTACCATCGAAAGCTCCGGGATTGCTCCGGCACTCATGACAGCTATCTCTTTGAACGTTCCAATGATCATTTTAAAGAAACAGCCTTCTAAGGTTTTAAATGATAATCTGCTTCAGACCGTTGTGACTTCCTTCACAAAAGGCACAAGCTATGAACTGACATTATCCCATCAGTTCATCGAAGAAAATGATAACGTTCTGATCATTGATGACTTCCTTGCAAACGGAGAAGCTGCAAGTGGTGCCATCCGCTTACTGACTGAGGCCGGTGCTTCCATCGCAGGTGTTGGTATTCTGATCGAGAAATCCTTCCAGCCGGGACGTGACAAGTTAATTGCGCAGGGTGTGGATGTATACTCATTAGCGCGTGTATCCAGGCTTGCCAAGGGTGTGATCGAGTTCATTCCGGAGGAATGTTAAATATATCATTGATCATGTTTCATTTATAAAAAAATGCCATTGAGTTTTAAATTCAATGGCATTTTCTTTATTCACTTCGTACATAATAAAAGTTACAACGTTCCGCTACTCTTCAATCTCAACTTCAGGCTGGGCATGATAGATAAAGTTTGTCCGGTAGATCTCACTTGTAAGTTTTGTCTTATCATTCACAACAATAATAGATAAGATATTGTTACCTTCCGGTACTTCGATTGGTTCTGTGTAACGTGCAGATGTATCTGTAGGATCTGTTCCATCCCACGTGTAATAAATACTGCATCCCTCATCTGCAGTAATCACTACAAACGTAATATCATCCATGGTACCGCCATCCGGTGTTACTTCCGGATAATCCGGGGCTTTCGCTTCGGTCTTATATTTACAGGTGACAACATCACTGTAAATTCCCTTATCGTTTTTGCAGACTGCCTTGATAGTATACTTTCCAACATCGTCTAATTCAATTCCGGCATCGGTATAAAGAATACCATTTTTTTTCGGATCTGATTCATCTAATGTATAATAGATATCACATTCTTCAATGGAAAAAATGGTAACTTCCGTATACACATCATATGTTCCCTCATCCGGATAAAAGACCGGTTCAGCGACAATATACCCGGAAAACAGTTCTAATAAATCTGTATCTGTCACAGTAGACGCCAGCTCTGTAATTTTATCGTACTGACCTTTTGCCTCATAAATCGTGATCAATCCCTGATAAGCCTCTTTGTTCTTTTTATCGAGGTTGATGATCTCCATCTCAAGCACTAATGCAGAATCATATTCTTTTCTTGCAAGATAGATTTCCGCCATGGCAGCCCTGGCATTGATGTCATTTGGTGATAATGTCAGCGCATTTTTATAGTAAGAAAGCGCCTTCTCATAGTTTAAATCCACCAGTTCCTTTTCTGCCATCTCAATCTGGTAATCGTACGAATTGTTATTCTGATAGCGCACGTAAGCAATTGCTCCGATTGCAATGACGACAACCACTGCAGCAACGCAGCCTAAAACAATCCACGGAGTCTGTTTTTTCTTTTTATGGTGTCCCTCTGCTTTTTTGTTCTGGTTTTCTGTTTCTTCTGACGATGTATCTTTGGATGCTTCATCTGTCAAAAGAGCTTTCAGATAATCTTCCTCCAAAACAGAATAACCATTTACCATTTGTGCTTCATGGCCGCATACCGAACAATATAAACAGCCTTCTTTTAACTCAGCTCCACACTTTGCACATTTCATATGAAACCCTTTCTATCTCTACCAATCTTATTCTCTGTTCAGACTTTCCACGCAATTGCTCATAAGCATGGCAATTGTCATTGGACCTACTCCACCCGGAACCGGTGTAATCGCAGAAGCTTTTTCTGCAACTTCCTCATATCGTACATCTCCGCAGAGTTTATTATTTTCATCTCTGTGGATTCCAACATCAATCACAACAGCTCCCTCTTTCACATAATCTGCTGTAATAAATTGTGGTTTTCCAATGGCAACGATCAAAATATCTGCTGTCTGGCATAATTCTTTCAGATTTTTTGTTTTTGAATGGGCGATCGTGACCGTAGCATTCTCACGAAGCATCAGAAGCGCCATTGGCTTTCCGACAATATTGCTTCTGCCAACTACAACACAGTTTTTTCCGGAAATTTCAATTCCAGAACGTTTCAGAAGCTGAATGACTCCGGCCGGAGTACAAGATACAAAGCCCTCTTCACCGATCACTAATTTTCCAACATTCTGTGGATGAAAGCCGTCTACGTCTTTTTCCGGCGAGATTGTGCGGATGATTTTATCCGGATCTATATGCTTTGGAACCGGAAGCTGAACTAAAATACCGTTTACAGTTTCATCTTTGTTCAGTTTTTCAATCAGCTCGATCAATGCCTCTTCGGTTGTCTCCTCCGGGAGTTCATAGGATAAGGACCGGATACCAATATACTCGCAGGCCTTCTTTTTGTTTCTTACATAGACAGAGGATGCCGGGTCATTTCCGACCTGGATCACTGCAAGTGCAACCTCCGTTCCTGTATCTTTTAATGCTGTCACTTTCTCTTTCAATTCATCTTTGATGTCCTGTGAAATTTTCTTTCCGTCAATAATCTGTGCCATAATTCCTCTCACTCTGTTCTTTCTACTGCATTTCTTTTTTAGAATAAACCGGTGATCACACCTTCGTCATTTACGTCAATTCCATATGCAGCAGGTTTTTTTGGCAGACCAGGCATTGTCATGATCGCACCTGTTACAGCAACCACAAAGCCTGCTCCTGCTGATACATATACTTCTCTTACGTTAATGGTAAATCCCTCCGGACGGCCAAGTTTTGTCTGGTCATCGGAAAGAGAATACTGTGTTTTTGCCATGCAGACAGGGAAATTGGAAAGCCCCATATCTGTAATTCTCTTTAATTCTTTCTTTGCTGCCGGTGCGTAAGTCACGCCGTCTGCACCGTAAATCTCTTTTGCGATAGTCTCAATCTTTTCTTCCAGAGAAAGATCATTCTCATATAATACCTTGAAATGGCTTTCTTTTTTCTCTAAGGTCTCAAGCACTTTGTTTGCAAGTGCAATACCACCTTCGCCACCTTTTTCCCAGACTTCGGAAAGTGCGAACTCGCAGTCTCTCTCATGGCAGAACTGCTCTACATAGTCTGTCTCTGCCTTGGTATCTGTCACAAAGGAGTTTAAAGTAACAACCACCGGTACTCCGTATTTCTGAAGATTTTCGATATGTTTCTCCAGATTTACAATGCCCTTTTTCAAAGCTTCCAAGTTTTCCTCTGCAAGATCAGCTTTCGCAACTCCTCCATTATATTTCAAAGCGCGGATTGTTGCAACTAAAACCACTGCATCCGGTTTCAGATCTGCCTTTCTGCACTTGATATCAAAGAACTTCTCTGCGCCGAGGTCTGCACCAAATCCTGCCTCTGTGATCACATAATCTGCAAGTTTTAATGCTGTCTTTGTAGCACGGACAGAGTTGCATCCATGTGCAATGTTGGCAAACGGACCACCATGTACAATTGCCGGTGTGTGCTCTAAGGTCTGGATGAGGTTTGGTTTCAACGCATCTTTTAATAATGCAGCCATTGCTCCGGTTGCCTGAAGATCATCTGCTGTCACTGGCTTTCCATCATAAGTATAGGCAACAATAATGCGTCCTAATCTTCTTTTTAAATCGTGCATATCAGTTGCAAGGCAGAGAATTGCCATAATCTCGGAGGCAACGGTAATGACAAAGTGATCTTCTCTCACAACACCATCCATTTTGCTTCCAAGTCCAACGACAGTATTACGGAGCACACGATCGTTCATATCAAGACAGCGTTTCCATACAATCTGTCTTGTATCAATGCCAAGTTCATTTCCCTGCTGAATATGGTTATCAAGCAAAGCAGCCAGCAGATTATTTGCAGAAGTAATCGCATGGAAATCTCCTGTAAAATGAAGATTCAAGTCTTCCATCGGAACGACCTGGGCATAACCGCCTCCTGCGGCGCCTCCCTTGATACCAAAACATGGTCCTAAAGATGGTTCACGCAATGCGATCACTGCCTTTTTCCCCAAACGGCCAAATGCCTGTCCAAGTCCGACACTTGTCGTTGTTTTTCCCTCTCCAGCCGGAGTTGGATTGATTGCTGTCACAAGAATCAGCTTTCCATCCGGCTGATTTTTTACCCGCTCGATCAGTTCATCGGATAATTTAGCTTTGTATTTTCCGTATAATTCGAGGTCATCCTCTCCGATTCCAAGCTTTTCTGCTACTTCTTTGATTGGGAGCATTTCTGCTTCCTGTGCAATCTGAATATCACTTTTCATTCCAAAACTCCATTCCTGCGATTCTCTTTCGCATATTGTATTTGTCCTACACAGGACTTATAAGTTGATATTATAATACAAGTCTTATTGATAAGCAAATATCAATTACAGATATTCTTCTTCATACTGCTCAAATTGTTCCGGCGACATCAGTACTTTTCTTGGTTTTGTACCTTCCTCCGGTCCGACAATTCCGGCTTCCTCCAACTGATCCATAATCCTTGCTGCGCGGTTAAAGCCGACCTTAAAATACCGCTGCAGCATTCCGATCGAACCCTTTTCTTTATCGATCAGAAGTTTTGCTGCATCTGCAAAATAAGGATCTCTGCCGTCCCCTGTCTGTCCGGAATCAATGCTTACAGTCGTATTTCCTGATTCAATGCTGTTCATCTGCTCTTCCACAGATGAATTGTAGCTTACCTGCCCGTTTTCTTCTTTTATGTAAGCGACGACATCCGCTACTTCTTTATCCGATACAAATGCGCCCTGAACACGCAGTGGTTTCGGTACTCCCTGTGGATCAAATAACATGTCACCTTTTCCGAGCAGTTTTTCTGCACCGTTCATATCAAGGATGGTTCTCGAATCAATTCCGGATGTCACCGCAAAGGCGATCCGGCTTGGCATATTCGCCTTGATCAGTCCGGTAATGACATTGACGGACGGACGCTGTGTTGCGATGATCAGATGGATTCCACAGGCTCTTGCAAGCTGTGCCAGACGACAGATAGATTCCTCCACATCGCTCGCCGCAACCATCATTAAATCTGCCAGCTCGTCTACAATGATCACGATCTGTGGTAATTTTTCCGGCTTGTCCTCCCCATCCGGCAGATCATCGATTTTGGCATTATAGCCTTTTAAGTCACGGACATTTGCCTCTGCAAACTTCTGATAACGGTCAGTCATCTCTGCGACTGCCCAGTGAAGCGCACCTGCCGCTTTTTTCGGATCTGTCACAACCGGAATCAGTAAGTGTGGAATTCCGTTATAAATACTAAGTTCGACCACCTTTGGATCGACCATGATCAGTTTTACATCTTTCGGATCTGCTTTGTATAAAATACTCATAATAATCGTGTTGATACAGACAGATTTACCGGAACCTGTTGCACCGGCAATCAGTAAATGAGGCATTTTTGCAATATCTGCAACCGTTACATTTCCTCCAATATCTTTTCCGACGCAGAAAGAAATGTTGGATGGATGATTTTTAAATTCCGGCGAATCCACAAGTTCACGGAAAGAAACCATCAGTGTCTCTTTATTTGGAACCTCGATTCCAACTGCCGCCTTTCCCGGGATTGGTGCCTCGATTCGGATGTCAGCAGCTGCGAGATTCAGTTTGATATCATCTGCCAGATTCACGATTTTACTTACTTTAACACCCATTTCCGGCTGAATCTCATAACGTGTGACCGATGGTCCACAACTGATATTCGTGATCGTAACGTTAACGCCGAAATTCTTTAATGTCTGCTGTAATTTCTGTGCCGTCTCCTGAAGATGCTGTTTGGAATCTCCCTGCTTATTGCCTGGCGGTTTTAACAATGATACTGGTGGGAACACATACTTTCTTTCCTTCTGTGCCTCCAGATGAATCTCTTCCTCGATGGATGAGACATCATTTTGAATATCTTCCTCCGTAGCCTTAACATTTTTCTTCGGTTTTTCGGTTCTTTCTGATGAATGAAGCTCTACTTTTTCTGCTCTCACATGCGGCTCTTCCGGTTTTTCTGCGGCATCATACGGAATAGATTCTTCTACTGGATGATGTTCTTCATAAGCCGGCTCTGTATGGATACTCTCCTGATATGCCGGCTCTGAGTGAAAGATTGATGCATCCTCTTCCAGCTCTTTTGCCTCAAACGCTTCCTTAGAAAATGCGGACGGAGCAACATACGGTTCCGTCTCCGGTTCCATAGCAGGAAGTTTTTGATATTCTGCGCCTCCGGCTGTGAGTGTCACATGCTTCTCCGCCTTGATTTCCGGCAGATTGGTGTTCGACTGCTCCAAAAGTTTGTCAATATTAATTTCACTGACTTCATCCGAACCCATAGGCTCTGCCTTCCTGTCCGGAAGAACTCTTGTGTCGACTGCCACGCCTTCCACCTTGCGGTCCATGCGGCGCAGCTCACGTTCCTCACGTCGCTGTTCTGCAAGTTCACGATGACGTTCATTGCTCTCTTTTGCCGTTTCATAAACTTTACGGCTGCCTTTCTGCACACCCTTCAATGCGGAACGTTCTGTGATCAGCACCAGACAGATAATCATTGCCACAACATCGATCACATAAGAACCGAGGAGTCCAAAATTTGGACAAAAAATCCCGGCAAGAAGACCACCTAAAAATCCTCCGCCAATTTTATGTACCGAACAATACTGATAGGCACCTGCCGCTCCGGCAACTTCCGCGCCACAGCGCACGATCTCGATAAACATACACAAAAACAGCACAAAAAAGACAGCCGCAGCAATTTTTACCGTTGCGATCCGATTGCCTTTATTGGACGCCGCAAAAAAAGTACCGATCACCAAAACAACCGGAAAAATATATGCGATCAAACCAAATACACCAAAAAAGAAACTGCTGACAGCATTTCCAATTGCCCCGCCGATTCCAAAATTACTGATAAAAAGTAAAATGGAGATTGCAAGGATCACCCACAGAATCACTTCCTCTGTAAAGCTCTCCTGCTGTATATCATTCTTCTTACGTCCTGAATTCGTTTTTCTGCCAGAAGTTTTTCTGCCAGAGGAACTCTTTCTTTTCCCTGTTGCCAAAATATTACCTCCAAAAAATATCTCCTATAATGTATAGAAAAATCCGCCGATTGAGAGCAGTCCGACAATCAGACAATAAACTGCAAAAACACGGAATTTCCGATTGCGCACAATGACAAGCATTGTTTTAATACAGATATATCCGATCACTGCAGCAATCACCATACCAACAATATAGCAGGTGATATCCATGCCGCTCACAGACAGGTCTGCAAAATCTTTTAACTCTAACACCATGGCACCTAAAATCGCCGGTATCGACATAATAAACGAATATTTCACTGCAAACTTGCGGTTAAATCCGCTGAGCAGACATGCTGTGATCGTTGTTCCGCTGCGGGATAATCCCGGCAAAGTTGCCACGCCCTGAGCAATACCAACGACAAACGCATTGGTGTATGTAATGTCCTTCGGAAGCTTGTCTCCGCCCTTGCAGCGGTCTGCGATAAAGAGCAGGATTGCGGTTGCGATCAGACAGATGCCCGGCACGATCAGAAGTTCTGATGCCTGCTCTACCACGTCTTTTCCAACAAAACCAATGATTCCGGTCGGAATGGTTGATACCAGGATCAGCACCACAAACTTGCGGTAACTGCTGTTTACAATTCTGCGGTACGGACTGTAATCAACATGATCTTTTCCTCTGTCACGGATCGATAGAAAAAGGTTTTTTATAAGTGCTGCAAAATTGATCAGCACATCTCTCACGATACAGATTCCCTCCACAAAAAGCCTGACGATATCTTTATAATAAACTGCGCAGATCGCGATCAGAGTTCCAACATGCAGCAAAACATCAAATAACATTCCTGTATCCGTCTCAACATGGAACAGGATTTTAAAAAGTGCAAGATGTCCGGAACTGCTGACCGGAAGGAACTCTGTCAATCCCTGTATGATCCCCATCAAGACCGCCTGTAATAAAGTCATAAGCTTTTTCCTCCGCTGTATCGTATCTCATATTTTCTAAAAAATATCAGTTTTTTCCATAAGTCACCGATTTTCATACTTTTTAAGTATACCATATTTCATTTTGATTGTCATTAAAAGCTTTTTTTGCCGCCGGATTTTGTCTCTTGTATGAGCTGGTGTAATTTTGCAAATGCCTCATGGATTCCACCGATAGAATCAATGAGTCCTTCCTCGACCGCCTGTCCTCCAACCAGGATCGTCCCAAGGTCTTTTGTGAGGATTCCCGTATTCATCATAAGCTCCTCCAGCCGGTTCTGTTCTGCTTTGGAATGCTGCACAACAAATTTTAAAATACGATCCTGCATCTGCTTAAAATAATCATACGTTGGCTGCGCCCCGATCACAGTTCCATTCATCCGCACCGGGTGGATCACCATCGTACCGGATGGCACGATAAAAGAATAGTCCGTGGAGACTGCCAGCGGCACGCCGATGGAATGGCTGCCACCGAGTACCAGTGAAACCGTTGGCTTATCAATGGATGCTACCATCTCAGCAATGGCAAGCCCGCTCTCCACATCCCCGCCTACCGTGTTTAACAAAAGCAGTAATCCATCCACATTTTTATTTTCTTCCACCTCTGCGAGTTTTGGAAGCACATGCTCATACTTTGTCGTCTTTGTCGCCGCCGGAAGGCACTCATGCCCCTCAATCTCTCCTATGATCGTCAACATGGAGATCCTGTCTTCCCCATGCTCTAACTCCACCTGACCAAAATCCCTGATCTGCTCATTCACAGCCTTCTCTTTCTCATTTTTTTCTGCCATACAATCTCCCTTCCCTCATAAGACTGAAAAAACAGGATAGATTTTTCTACCCTGTTCTTTAGTATTGGAGATTCTTTTTATTTTATACAGTATATCCAAGCAGATAATTATAAAGCCCTTCGTATTTTCCTTTGGAAGACTTCCATGAATAATCGTTTGCCATGCCCCGTTCAACAATCTGATTCCACTGTTTTTTCTTATCAAAATAAATATGCTTTGCATAATTGACAACACCGAGCATCTCTTCCCCATTATAATTTGCAAAAGAGAATCCATCACCGGTATTTTCGTATTCGTTATATGGTCTGACTGTATCCTTAAGTCCTCCGGTCTCACGGACGATCGGAACCGTACCGTAACGGAAAGAGATCAGCTGCGTCAGTCCACATGGTTCAAAGCGGGATGGCATTAAAAATGCATCCGCAGCGGCGTAAAGTTTGTGAGCCAGGTCATCAGAATAACAGATATTGGCAGAAACTCTGTCTCCGTATTTCCATGCATAATGGCGGAACATGTTCTCATACTGTGGATCGCCGGTTCCAATCACAACAATCTGTGTGAAATCATCCACCAGGCGGTCAATCACATAATTGATCAGATCCAGACCTTTCTGATCGGTGAGTCTTGAGATCAGTCCGATCATGAACTTCTTCTTATCGACAGTCAGATCCAGTTCCTCCTGTAATTTTAATTTATTATTGACCTTCTTCTTACGGAAGTTTGATGCGTTATAGTTGGTATAAATTTTCGGGTCTGTCTCTGGATCATATGTTTTGTAATCAATACCGTTTACAATGCCCTGCATATCAAAGTGTCTGGCGGCAAGCAGTCCATCCAGCCCCTCGCCATAGTAATCAGTCTGGATCTCCTGTGCATAAGAATCACTTACAGTTGTAATATAATCTGCATATACCAAACCACCCTTTAACATGTTGGCATCCTTATGAAATTCCAGTTTATCCGGTGCAAACAGATCTGCTGAAAATCCTGTCAGCCCCTTCATCGTCTTCACATCCCATACACCCTGGAACTTCAAATTATGTATGGTAATGATTGATTTCATCCCCCAGTAAAAAGAGTCTGCCTGAAATTCATTTTTCAGATATACCGGGATCAGACCTGTCTCCCAGTCATGACAGTGGATCAGATCCGGACGGAAATCGATCTGTTTTAACATGGATAAAACCGCTTTATCGAAGAAAACAAACTTCTCAATGTCATAACGGATATCCCCATATGGTGTATCACAGGTAAAATATTCCTGATTATCAATAAAATAGTAGGTAACCCCATCCAGTTCATATTTTAAAATTCCAACATATTTATTCTGGATATAATTTCCTGCACACATATAAAAATGTGTCACATACTGGAACTGGCTTCTGTACTTTTCCGGAATACAGCTATAATTTGGGATCACTACCCTGACATCCCATTCCTCTTTTGAAAATTCCTTAGGTAATGCACCACACACGTCCGCAAGTCCCCCAGTTTTTATAAACGGAACGCACTCTGACGCTGCAAAAAGAATCCTCTTCATGAATTATACCTCCTCATCATCCTTGTACTATTTATGATATAACATTTTCCCCCGGATTTCTACCACTTTATTGTAAAAAAGTGTCCATATGAAAAAACTCTGTTCTTGGATTGCGCCAAAAACAGAGTCTGTCTCATATTATTTATTCATCCCAGTTGTGGTAAACCTGCTGAACATCATCATCATCATCCAAAAGATCTAAGATACGGTTGATGTTTGTGATATCTTCGTCTGCAGATAACTCTACATAGTTCTGAGGAATCATGGTTACTTCTGCTTCTGCCATTGGAATGTTCTCAGCTTCCAATGCGCTTCTTACAGCTTCAAAATCATCTGGAGATGTCAATACTTCAAAGCAGTCCTCCTCCTCATTAAAATCTTCTGCGCCTGCATCTAAAGCGATCATCATAAGATCGTCTGCATCCATCTCACAGTCTTCTTTTGCGATGATGATCTGTCCTTTTTCATCGAACATGTAAGATACACAACCCTGTGTACCGATGCTTCCATGACCTTTTGTGAATGCATTTCTGACATTTGCAGCAGTACGGTTTTTGTTATCTGTTAAACATTTTACAATGATAGCTGTTCCGCTTGGTCCATATCCTTCATATGTACAGAATTCGTAGTTGACGGAGTTTCCATCACCGGCAGCTTTCTTAATACCACGCTCAATCGTATCGTTTGGCATATTGTTGCTCTTTGCCTTTGCGATCACCTGTGCAAGTTTGAAGTTATTGGATGGATCCGGGCCACCCTCTTTTACTGCAACTGCGATTTCTCTACCGATAATCGTAAAGATTTTACCTTTTGCAGCATCATTTTTTTCTTTCTTATGTTTAATATTGGCAAACTTTGAATGTCCTGACATAACTTTATCCTCTCTTTTTCTTGTATTTTCGTCTGTCAAACTTTTTATATGTTTTGTGTGTTTCTCACACAATTACAAAATCTCTCAGAAATATTATTCTAGCACCGTTTCTTCTTTCTGACAAGAGTTCTCTTCCTTATCTGTGGAAACGCCCTCGGCAAGTTTTGTGATCTTCACTTTTTTGATCATCTTATTTTCCACCTGTAAAACTTCGAAATGATACCCGAAAGCATCTGTCTCAAACTTCTCATCATCATTTGGAATACGGTCTAACAGAGAGATCAGTATACCATTTAACGTTTCAAATTCATCTTCCTCCGGAATATGAATTTTCAAAATTTCAAGTGCCTCCTCAGCAGAAGTCATACCATCCATCAGATAACTGCCATCTGGCAGTTTCTCAATCATCTTTTCTTCCTGGTCGTGTTCATCCTCGATGTTTCCTACGATCTCCTCAAGGATATCTTCCATTGCAACAATCCCGGAAGTCTGTCCATACTCATCCACCACGATGACCATATGCGTCTTAGCATTCTGCATCATCGTAAATAAGGTATTAATATTTCTCGTTTTCGGAATAAAATCAACCTCACGGATCAATCCCTTAATATCTTTGATCGCCGTGTGATAAATCTCCTGTTTCTGGCACAGTGCAAGTACCTCCTTAATATGAAGCACTCCGATTATATTATCAATATCATCTATGTATACTGGATATCGCGAATAGTTATTTTCAATCGTGAAATCCAGCATTTCAAGGAACGTCATCGTTCCATCAATGGCAATGATATTCTTGCGGTGCACCATAATATCCTTTGCATCTTTGTCTCCAAATTCAAAAATATTATGGATCATCTCCGCTTCATTCGCCTGCAGGACACCCTGCTCATGTCCTTCATTTACCATTGAGATAATCTCTTCTTCTGTCACATCATCGGTGTCTACTCCGAACAGCTTCATAAGCCTGTTACTCAACTTTTTCATCCCGGTAGTGGGACTGCCACCATCGTCCATAAATCCTCCTAATTTATATCGAAATTGTATTAAAACATTTGAAATAATACCATTTTGCTCCAGAATAGTCAAGTTATGTAAGAAGCTCTAAGCTTATTTCCAATGCCTTATCAATTTTGATCAGTATCTGATTGTCAAGATGACATACTTTATCTTTCAGCCGCGTCTTGTCGATTGTGCGCAACTGTTCCAGTAAAACAACGGAATCCTTCACCAGTGCATACTTGGTGCAGTCTAACTCCACATGGGTTGGAAGTTTTGCCTTGTTCATCTGGGAAGTGATTGCTGCACAAATGACCGTAGGACTGTGTCTGTTTCCAACATCATTCTGTATAATAAGAACCGGGCGGACTCCACCCTGCTCAGAACCGACCACTGGTCTTAAATCTGCATAAAAAATATCTCCACGCCGAATTAACATATGCTTTACACTCCATAATCTTACTCAGTATTCTCTCTACTGTTGTTTCTTACGGATAGTATTTCCATATTTAACGGTCGTATTCTGTTTTCAAAAATATTTTTCCAGCCTATTCCTCGTCAAAATATTCCTGGCTTGCAATTTTTTTTCCATCCCGATAAAAAACACGCGGAATGCGTTTTCCAAGCACGCAGACAAACTCATAATTAAATCTGCCGGAAAGGCTGCCGACTTCTTCCATGGTGATCACTTCGTCACCATCCCTGCCGATCAGTGTCACTTCATCCCCAATTTTCACATCCGGAATATCAGTCACATCTACCATGAACTGATCCATACAGACTCTTCCGCAGATTGGCGCACGTTTTCCGTGGATCAGGACACTTCCTGTATTGGAAAGTCCCCTGCAATATCCATCTGCATAACCAACCGGGATCGTTGCGATGCGGCTGTCGCGCTTTGTGATGAAAGTTCCACCGTAACTGATCGCTCTTCCAGCCTCTAAATCCTTAACGTAAGCCACATGTGTTTTCAATTCCATCACCGGTTTTAAATCAAGGGAATTCTGGTCGACTTCTTCCGATGGCCATAATCCATACAACGTGATTCCCGCTCTTACCATATCCATATTTGCCTCGCGGATTTCTGCTATTCCTGCGCTGTTGGAACAGTGCTTGACGGGAATCGAAACACCTCTGTCTTCCATCATGGCAATCATTTTTCTGAATTTTTGAATCTGTTCTTTTGTGAAAGTTTTATCATACTCATCTGCTTTTGCAAAATGAGTAAAAATCCCCTCCACTATCATATGCGGAAGCTTTGCAATCTGCGCCATCTCATCTGCGGCTTCTTCTGTCACCTGATACCCGATACGGCTCATTCCGGTATCCACTGCAAAATGCATCCGGCAGTCTTTTCCAACTTTTTCGGCAGCAGCAGAAAGCTCTTCTGCCATCTCAAGTGTAAAAACACTTGGACAGATTTCTGCCTGGATCACTTCCTCATACTGATCCGGGAAGATATAGCCAAGAATCAAAATCGGTTTTTGGATTCCATTATTTCGAAGGATCATCCCTTCCTCAACCGTTGCAGCTGCATACCCATAAACATAATCTAAATGTTCAATCTCCTTTGCAATAGGAACAGCCCCATGACCATAACCATCTGCTTTGATCACCGCCATAATTTTCGTATTCGGATCAATGTTCTGATGCATGGCTTCCATATTGTGCATGATTGCACTCAAATCTATATTCGCACACACTCTGCTGTGTTTATTCATGTTATATCCATACCTTTCTATCGTAATGAATCTTTTTTATAATTGATTTTCTGCCAGAAAATCTCTCAAACCATTTACAATGTCGCCTGCCATCATACCACGAAAACCACATTTTTTCAATGCAGTATCTCCGGAAAGTCCGTGAAGGTAAACGCCAAGCGCTGCCGCAGTCTCTGTGTCTGCCCTCTGTGCCAGAAGTGATCCTATGATTCCGGTCAGCACATCCCCACTTCCCGCCGTTGCCATTCCATGATTTCCGGAGAGGTTCAGATAAGTCCTTCCATGTGGAGTGGCAACGACCGTGTGTTCATCTTTCAGAACACAGGTGACATGAAATTTTCCTGCAAACTTATCCGCAATATCAATCAGCCGTGTCTGGATAAAGGCAATGGAATCCCCGGTCAGACGGCTCATCTCACCAAGATGCGGCGTGATCACAAGTTCTGTGTGCGCCAAAAGTAAAACACTTGTGTCCTCTGCAATGATATTTAATGCATCTGCATCAAGGACGACCGGAACAGATGCTTTTTGCAGCACTGTTTTAACAATCTGATGTGCTGCATTCCCGGTTCCGATTCCCGGTCCACACACAATCACATCTGCCCATTTCATTGCTTCTGAAAGTTTTGAAGCATCTAATTTTTCAGGGTGATAAGTAGTCAGAACTGCCTCCGGAATACTTGTCTGCAATGGAATGCGGTTTTCCTCAGGCGTAAACACACGCACCAGACCACAGCCTGCCGTATACGCTGCCTTTGCACTTAAAACAGCTGCGCCAGCCATATCCACACTTCCAGCGATCAGCAGTAATTTACCGAAGCTTCCCTTATTAGAATGTGAAGCTCTCTTTGGAAGGAATCTCAGATCTTCCATCTCGAACGCCATAACACCGGGCATTTGTGTCAGAAAACTCTCATCCGTGATTCCAATCTGCTTTGTCACGATCTCCCCGACATATTCATTTCCCGGGAAAAGATGCATGCCGATTTTTTCATAGGCAAATGTGATCGTGCAGTCTGCACGAAACGCACATTTTAAAACAGCCCCTGTGTCCGATGAAATTCCGGATGGCATATCAAGTGCGATCTTTTTTCCTGGTATTTCGTTCATTTTCCGAATTGTATCAGCAAAAATGCCTTCAACATTTCTCGAAAGCCCAACTCCAAAAATGGCATCCACTATTACATCATATGCGGTGTTCTCCGGAATGGCTTCCAATACCGGACATCCATAGGCAGAAAGGATCTCCAGCTGCTTTTTGCACTGGTCTGTCTCCTTCTTCCGGTCACCGATCAACACCGTATGCACCTCTGCTCCGTCCAAAAGTAACAGCCGGGTGAGTGCAAAACCATCTGCGCCATTGTTTCCCGTTCCGCAAACGATCAGAAATTTTTTGCTGCATGGGTACTGCCTTTTGATCTCATCAAAAACTGCAAGTGCTGCTCTCTCCATTAAAAGCAGGGATGGCACTTTAAAATGTTCTGTCGTGTTCGTATCATATTGTTTCATCTCTCTGCTGTTTACCAGATACTTCATAACCTTCTCATCCCCTCAGGCATATGGATAAGATAGAGCTGTCGTGCATTAAAAAATGCATGCGGCAGCTCTATCGATTTCATCCATTATTTATTCTGCTTATTTTTTACGATATTATAGGACAACTGCATCAGGCTGTCAGAAAGATGTACATTCTCAACAACCACATCTTTGTCGATCAGATCAAGGTCCACATGGGCAAAATTCCAGATTGCCTGAATTCCAAGATTGACCAGACGGTTTGCAATGGCATCAGCCTTCTCCTTCGGCATGGTAAGGGCTGCAATATCAACAACGTGATCCTTGCAGTAATCTTCCAGTTCATCTAACATGTGGATCTTAATTCCGCGGACTGTCACACCCTCTAACGCCGGATTGACATCAAAAAGTGCTGTGATCACAAAACCAAGTTTTTCAAACTTCACATAATTTGCCAGTGCCTGACCTAAATTACCGGCACCGATGACAATAATATTATGTTTCTGGTTTAAGCCTAAAATCTTACCAATCTCTTCATATAAAAACTTTACATTATATCCATATCCCTGCTGTCCGAAACCGCCAAAGTTATTCAGATCCTGACGGATCTGCGAAGCAGTGACATTCATTCTTTTGCTTAGATCATTGGATGAAATACGTTCCACTCCATCCTCCAGCAATTCACCTAAATACCGGTAATATCTCGGCATACGACGGATTACTGCCTGGGAAATTTCTTTTTCCTGCATTTTTTGCCCCTCCCGAAGTATCTCTCTTTCACGGCTCTTTTCTTCTTATGCCGCGATGCATCATTTTTATTATAGTAATTTCAACTGTATCTGTCAATCTGTTAAACTTTTAACAGAGTAAATTTATCTGCCGTATCACCACATTTTCCAGATTTTTACGCGTCCAGCTCCATGGAAAGTTCTTCCCACACTTCATACTGCTTTTCTAATTCTTCCTGATACTCACTCTGCTGTTTCGTCAGTTCTCCTAACTTTGCAGAGTTCACAGCCACTTCCGGCTTTGCACATTCCGCATCGATCGAAGCAATTTTCTCTTCCAGCTCCGCAATCTTTTCCTCTGCCTTTTTCAGGGCATTCTCTATCTTGCGGATCCGTGCCTGTTCTGCCTTCTGTGTCTGCCAGTCCACCTTCTGGGCAGTCTCTTTCACAGAAGCCTCTGTCTGTGCCTCATCCTCCGGCTTTTTGACATATAACGCAACCATCTGGTCATGTTTTTCCAGATAATAATCATAGTTGCCGATATAATTCACAACCGTCTCTCCGGTCAGTTCCAGAATACGTGTTGCAGTCTGATTAATAAAATAACGGTCATGCGATACGAAAAATACTGTTCCAGTATAACTTTTTAGTGCTTCCTCTAAAATTTCTTTTGAGGTGATGTCCAGATGGTTGGTCGGCTCATCGAGGATCAGAAAATTCGCATCGGAAAGCATTAATTTTGCCAGTGCAACACGTCCTCTCTCACCACCGCTCAAATCTTCGATCCGCTTATAGACATCATCATCTGTAAATAAAAAAGCTGCCAGAACGTTGCGCACTTTCGTGTTATTCAGATTTGGATAATCATCCGCAATCTCATCAAAAATGGTTTTCTCCATGTGAAGCTGCTGATGTTCCTGGTCATAGTAACCAATATGTACATTGCTTCCAAGTGTTACCGTTCCCGCATCCGGGGAGATCAGCTCGTTGATAATCTTAAGGATCGTTGTTTTACCAGTTCCGTTATTTCCAATTAATGCTACACGCTCCCCGCGTTTCACTTCGAAATTAATTCCCGAAAAAAGCTGTAATGGCGGGAATGCCTTGGCAAGCCCTTCCACTTTTAAAACATCATTTCCACTGACCACATTCGGCTCTAACACAATCCGGATATCTGTGTTATCCTCGGTCGGCTTCTCAATGCGTTCGATCTTATCCAGCAGTTTTTCACGGCTCTCTGCCCGCTTAATTGACTTCTCGCGGTTAAAAGATTTCAGTTTTGCGATCACTTCTTCCTGATGCCTGATCTCACGCTGCTGATTATAGTACTGCTTGATCATGGCTGCACGGATTGCTGCCTTTTTCTTTGCATAATCCGAATAGTTCCCCTGATAAACATAACCCTTGTGCTGAAAAATCTCCACCACTTTACTCACGACGCGGTCTAAGAAATACCGGTCATGCGATACGATTAAAACAGCTCCCTTGTAATTCATCAGAAAAGTTTCCAGCCATCGGATTGACTCGATATCCAGATGGTTGGTCGGCTCGTCTAAAAGCAGGATGTCCGGCTTTGTCACAAGCAGTTTTCCAAGAGATACACGGGTTTTCTGTCCGCCGGAGAGTTCGCTCATTTTCTTGTCGAACTCCTCCTCAGTAAATCCAAGCCCCTTTAAAATACCGGTCACTTCACTGCGGTATGCATATCCGTTCACCTGTTCAAATTCATGGCTTAATTTATGGTAAGTATCTAAAAGCTGCTCTAATGCTTCCCCGGAGAGTGTGTTCATCTGCGTTTCCATATCACGCAGCCGTTCCTCCATCTCGATAATGTCGCGTTTAGAATCTAATACTTCCTCATAGATCGTATGGTGGCCGGAAACATCCTGATATTGGGCAAGATAACCGATCGTTTTATCTTTTGCGAGCGTCACTTCCCCCTCGTCCGGATTTTCCTGTTTCATAATTATTTTAAGCAGCGTAGATTTGCCGGCACCATTGATGCCGACAACCGCTGCTTTTTCATTTTCTTCAATATGAAAACTTACATTTTTTAAAATTTCGTCAGTCCCGAATGACTTTGAGATATTCTGACAAGATAAAATCATAATGATAACATTCCTTCTAATGTGGTTCGGATTGCCTTGATGAAATCCTCACTGTTTAACACAGTCGGATGCTCTAATGTTGTAATGAGCGCAAGGTCTTTTGTCATTTTACCACTCTCAATGGTAGATATACAAGCTTTTTCTAATTTATCTGCAAAATCCTGCAATTCTTTGATGCCATCGATCTCGCCACGTTTTCTCAAGGCTCCTGTCCATGCAAAAATCGTTGCGACAGAGTTTGTGGATGTCTCCTCACCCTTTAAATGTTTGTAATAATGGCGCTGTACGGTTCCATGTGCAGCCTCATACTCATAATATCCCTGTGGAGAGACAAGCACGGAAGTCATCATTGCAAGGGAACCAAATGCACTCGATACCATATCGCTCATGACATCCCCGTCATAGTTTTTACAAGCCCAGATATAGCCGCCCTCCGATTTCATGACACGTGCAACCGCATCATCGATCAATGTATAGAAATAGGTGATTCCAGCCTCTTCAAATTTTTCTTTGTATTCCGCATCAAAAATTTCCTGAAAAATGTCTTTGAACGTATGGTCATATTTTTTTGAAATGGTGTCTTTGGTTGCAAACCACAGATCCTGTTTTGTATCCAAAGCATAGTTGAAGCAGCTTTTTGCAAAACTTTCAATGGAATTGCACAGATTGTGCTGTCCCTGTACCACACCCGCTCCTGTGAAATTATGGATCAGTTCTCTCGTCTCTGTTCCATCCTCAGCAGTGAATACAAGCTCACATTTGCCAGGTCCCGGGATTTTCATCTCAGATGCTTTGTAAACATCACCATAAGCATGACGTGCGATTGTGATCGGTTTCTTCCAGTTTTTCACACACGGTTCAATTCCTTTTACAACGATTGGTGCACGGAAAACTGTTCCATCTAAGATTGCACGGATCGTTCCGTTCGGACTCTTCCACATTTCTTTTAAATTATACTCTTTGACACGTGCTGCATTTGGAGTGATCGTTGCACATTTTACGGCAACACCGTATTTCTTTGTTGCATTTGCGGAATCGATTGTAACCTGATCGTCTGTCTCGTTACGATACTCTAATCCCAGATCATAATAATCGGTTTTAAGGTCGATAAAAGGGGTTAATAATTCATCTTTGATCATCTTCCAGAGAATTCTGGTCATCTCATCTCCGTCCATCTCTACTAATGGGGTTGTCATTTTAATTTTTTCCATCGCTTATTTTTCCTTTCTGCCTTGTTTTCATGAATCTCACAAATGTTACTTTTTTAACAAATTATCCCAGCCATAGTGATCCATATTCTCAATGGTCTTCATAATATGCTGGTTTGCAAGCTTTTCTGCCAGTTGTGCATCATGCTGTTTTAATGCCTCCACAATCCTGCGGTGTTCATTATTCGAATCCACTGCCCTGTTCTTATCGGAAAGAGTGATCTTTCTGACGCGCTGGGCATAGTGATGAAAATCGGAAAGCACATGCCGTAATTCCCGGCTGCCACTTGCGGTATATAAAATCTCGTGGAACTTATTGTCCAGCTCAACCATCTGTTCTGCGTTTCCTTTTGTTGCATGAAAGTCAGACAAAAAAATATTTTCCTCCAACTCATCCAACTGTTCTTTCGTGATATTCTCCGCAGCCCACTTAGCACACAATCCTTCCAGACGGCTTCTGATCTCATAAATATCTTTGATATCTTTCTGGGATATGCCAACCACATAAGCGCCTTTATTGGGAATGATCGTGACCAGACCTTCGAGTTCCAGCTGACGCAGTGCCTCCCTCACAGGGGTTCTGCTGACGCCGAGTTCCTCACCGATTGATTTCTCCTTCAGTTCCTCATCTCTCTCATATTTGCCGGAAAGAATGTTCTCCCTTATCATATGAAAGACTCTCGAACCCAAGGAGTAATTGTCTTCTCCCATAATTATCTCTCCAAAGTATCTATCTTTAATTTCTTACAGCACTTACCGATCTCTTCTACCAACTCATTGTCTGTCAAAACGGTCACACGGCCTTCCTCATACTGCTTGTCTACCCATACTTTTACCATCTTGACAAGTTCTGAATTCTTATCGACGCCTTTTTCCTTTGGCAGATGATAATAAGAATTGATCCATAATGCAATTCCTGCCAGACCGGATGTATTGGATACGGATACAAGTGGTGGTCTGTTTAAAAATTTTCCCGTATCAAAAATGTTGTAAATTTCCTCATTTTTCAACAGACCGTCTGCATGGATACCGGCTCTTGTGACATTAAAGTTTCTTCCGACAAACGGTGTGCGGCTTGGCTGCACATAGCCTAATTCTTTTTCAAAATACTCTGCCAGCTCTGTGATCACAGTTGTGTCCATGCCGTCTAAGGTTCCCTTTAACTGTGCATACTCAAATACCATTGCTTCCAGAGGTGTATTTCCGGTTCTCTCTCCGATACCAAACAGAGAGCAGTTGACACCGCTTGCACCGTAAAGCCATGCCGTAGTCGAGTTGTTGACCGCCTTGTAAAAGTCATTGTGTCCATGCCATTCGATCAATTCGGATGGGACACCTGCATGTGTGGTAAGGCCATAAATGATTCCCGGTACGCTCCGCGGAATTACGGCGCCAGGGAAATTGACACCATACCCCATCGTATCACAGGCACGGATCTTGATCTGTATCTTATATTCATCCATCAGTTTCATCAGCTCGACACAGAATGGAATCACAAATCCATAAATATCGGATCTTGTGATGTCTTCGAGATGACATCTTGGACTGATGCCTGTCTCTAAACATTCACGGATTACACTTAAGTAGAGGTTCATAACCTCACGCCTTGTCATTTTCATTTTATAGAAAATATGATAATCGGAACAGCTTACCAGAATACCTGTCTCACGAAGTCCGATATCTTTGACTAACTGGAAATCCTGTTTGCTCGCACGGATCCAGCTTGTAACTTCCGGAAATTTATAACCGCGTTCCAGACATTTGTATACGGCATCGCGGTCTTTTTTACTGTATAAGAAAAATTCGCTCTGGCGGATCAGACCTTTTGGTCCGCCTAATTTATGTAAATAATCGTAAATGGTCACGATCTGTTCCGTTGTATAAGGAGCCCTTGACTGCTGTCCATCACGGAATGTCGTATCTGTGATCCAGATATTTTCCGGCATATTATGCGGCACGATACGGTCATTAAACGCAATCTTTGGAATTTCATCATAAGGAAACAGATTATGGAATACATTTGGTTCTTCCACATCCACTAACTGGTAGAAATGTTCTTCTAACTGCAATAGATTTGTCTTTTGATTCATTACAACTTCTCTCATAACATCCTCCTTATAGTAAACGAATATATATGCAAAATATTTGACTATTTTCACATGCATAATTGTATACAATTATACCTTCTTTATTTTAGGCACTCTTGCTGCTATTTGTCAATGCATAATATATTATATTTATTATAACGTTTAGTTATGGTCTGTTCTATGGTCATGAATCCGCCTCATGATGACTGCGCTCAATCGCGCAGTTTAAGATATATCTGTTTTCTTTTTCCAGGGAAACGGTACGATATACGATACTGTCCGTAATTTTTTCTGTCAGATCCATAATATCTTTGTGACATTCCTGATTCTCTCCGGTGTAAATGATCTGTCCATTTTTATCGAGATTCTGCGAATAGTCACAACTGAAACGTACCACAAAAAACTTTTCAGATGCCGTCTCCATGGTAACCGAAACAGCATATTTACCCAAAATCTGCCTGCATGCTTTTGTGAGTATCATCAGGAGGAAAAGAATCTTCCGGAAAATCTCCGGTGGGATCTCGCAGTCTTCTTTCTTTATCATATGGAAACTCTGTCCGGCATCCTCATGATGAAATTCATTTTTTAACCGATTATACCCCATCAGATAATTACCATTTTCATGGATCATTGTCTCCAGATAATATCCGAGCAGATCCCTCAGATAATGTTCCATCATGTATTCTCCCACGGAATCCATCTGCCCTATCGTCAAATGCTGCTTCAGCATCGTCATGACAACCTCTGCTGCCTGCTTATAGAGCATGACATTCTCCTTTTGTCTCTCCTCAATTCTCTCAAAATCCTTCTCCGAGAAAAAGAGATTCATATTTGCCTGCTCAAGATCTGATTCTGCCTGTTTTTTCAGGCGGTGATACTCCAATGCCGCATTCACCGGTTCGATAAAATCAGCAAATGACGCACACGGTTTCATGATCAATTTGTAGATATCACATTCATTCAGAAAAGAGAGGATGTCTTTTACATGCTCTGCACTCGTCATTGCCACACGGACTGTATCCGGCGAGATCATTTTTGCCATGGTGAAAAATTCTCTTCCACTGAGTACGGAAAGACTCGTCTCACATACTAAAACATCTGTTTTCTGATGTTCTAATATATCCAGTGCCTCCTCCGGTCTCCCTGTAATCTGATAAGAAAAAGAAGGCTTTTCTGTCTGGAAAACTGCCTCAAGTCTTTTTCTCCCCACCTCATCCGGCTCTACGATCATTACAAATTCCATCCTCATCCTCCTGTGTACGTTGTGATTCTATATCATTATTTTATACTTTTATTGTTATGATTAACTTAACTATAGCAAACCCATTTTTATATCTCAATAGCAAAAAAAATTTATTTTTCAAAAACTGTAACACATTCTCCTCTGTTCCATAAGATACAGTGTAAGAAAAATTTGGAGGATTTAACATGAGTGATTTAGCTGCAACAAACTGTGGTGGATGTGGATGTAATGAGGGAGGATGCAACTCTATTCTCTGGATCATCATTTTATTGAGCTGCTGCTGTGGTAATAACGGCGGATTCTGTGGCAACAACGGATGTGGCGGTGGAAATGACTGCTTATGGATCATCTTACTTCTTCTCTGCTGTGGCGGATGTGGTAACGGAAACGGCTTCTGCTAATCGCAGGCAGACATCAATGGGGAATCTAAAGTTCCCCTGACCGGTAAACCACCCAGACTTCACGGTCTGGGTGGTTTTTTGTCGTTTACTTTGGTTTTTCCGTTTTCTCTTTGTTCTTTGCCACTTCCCGCTCTCTGACAATCTTCTTGTATACCTCACATTCCTCTGGCACACTTCTTCTTTTGAGACACTCTTCATCTATCTCATAAACACTGTTATTTTCCACCACTAACATGACATTTTTCCTCCTCGCTCTATCCTATGCTTTGAAAATTCGTTTGCGACATATCTGGCATATTGTTTCTTTTCGCACATAAAATAAAAGAAAAAGGCAATTCTTATGGACGAAGCTACACCACTTACCCCTTTCGATACTATGACACAGACAAGAGAGATCCAGATGTTAAAAACCGTAATTCCATACATGAAAAGTTCACAAAAAAAACAATTTGCCATATTAATAAAGTATATGGAACTTCAAAATACGCTTCATATTTTTTCACAGGAAGAACAGGTCTTATCCATGTGCTCCCTGCCGGAAGAGGAAAACAACCCACAGTCACTTTTAAACAGCCTCCGCCCTTTCTGTACCCCAAAAGAGCTTGAGACGATCGATATGCTGACCAATATGTTTTCCATGCTTGAAACCTATGAAACAATTTTTGCAGGATAACACCATCAGCCTTTATTTGTTGTAAAAAAAATCAGAGAGGATTTTCTATGGAAAATGATGTTTTTAAAACCAATCCGGTATTTCAGAATCTGTCACCGGAAAAGCTTTCTTTTTTAATGAATTTTGCAAACAGTAAAAAACCTACCGAAATGAAAGACATGATGCCATTTCTGCTCGGAACGCTCTCCTCCGCCAAAAAGCAGAATATCCAGTTCACAAAGCCTGAAACAGAACTTATGATTTCGATATTAAAACAGAGCATGTCACCGGAGGAAGCAGAAAAAGCAGATAAAATCATCCGGCTCATGAAAGAAAGAAGCGGACAGTCTCAATAGAGGCCGCCCGCTTCTTTCTCATACACTTTATGATGCATGTTTCCATCTGGCAATTTCTTACCAGATAGTTGCAACATTCACTTTTAGTACTTTATCAATTGGTGCTACACTGGTTCCCTTGCCATCTGTACCTTCAAAATACTTTGAGCTTGCAGACTCAAACAAAACATAAAGGTTATTTTCCACAATTGCGATTTCCTCGGAGCACGGAGGCATCTCCACCTTAACCGATGGTGTTGACGGGCTCTGGTTCAATGCGATCAGAGAAGAATATACTTTCAGGTAAGAAGAATTGCTTCTTCCAAGCGATGTACTTAAGTATACGGCACCCTGTGAATCAAATGCAATTCCCTGCACTTTGCATGGAATATTGTAATTACTCAATGCAACCAATTTGTCTAACTGTGTGTCATAGGTGTATGCATACATTTTGGAGCGGAACATCTTATTGTAAGTTGCGACCCAGATACGGCCACCATAACAGGTAATGCAGGAAGGTGTATTTCTCAGATAATATTCGTCTGAAATTGCAGATGCATCAATACAATAACCAGGTGCATCTTCCGCGATCAGCCTGATATATTCATAGGAGATACGCTCTAGTGTATTGGAATTAGAGTGACATACCCATAAATTTTCTCCGTCAAAAGCAACACCACCAAGGTGACTGTCTTTTTTCATTCCAAGTGTCACAAGATAATCTCCGGTTTCCCGGTCAAATACCATCAGGGCTCCCGGTTCATTTTTATCCTCAGTGTATGCTGTCATGATCACGTAATCCGGTGTAAAACAAAGTCCCTGCATGCACATATCTGCTGTGTTGATATAGTTGTTTACATAATCTTTTTCTCTGGTGGAAGGCATTCCCGGAATGGATAATTCATCCATAAAATTATAACTGCACTGTCTTAATTCTTTCTGGTTCATCGCAAGCAGATTTCCGGTGTGATAAGAATACATCTCAACGTTCAGATAACTGTCGATTGTCTTTGTCCATTTTGCAAAAAGAACAAGTTCAGAAGGACTTTTCTTTGTGATCTCTGTCACCTTCTTTGTATAACTGCTGTCTGTATACCATCCGGCAAAATTATAACCTTCCTTCACCGGGACATCCAGTGTCACCGGAAGTTCCTTTTCGTGATAGACCTCACGGTTGGAAATGCTGTTCTCTCCTCCATTCAGAATATAGGTAATATGATATGCCTTCTGACCGGTTTCTTCATACGGATCAACATAAACAGGTTTGTTTTCAATGATACCCGCCTGAGAGATTCCGATTCCTTCGATCGTATGGGCACGTGCGACCTGTGGATCGTTGATCACAAGAAGTATTGCATATAAAATTATGAAAATATTTCTTGTGATCTTCATAAATCCACATCTCCTCCTTTACTCGTCGAGTTTCTCTACTTTGCTTGCTCTTGCAGCAATCTCTTTCTCCTGTATATCAGACGGAGCCTGCTCATATCTTGAAAACTCATAAGAATATGTACCGCTTCCACCTGTCATGGAACGAAGATCCGTGTTATAGCCAAATAATTCCATATACGGAATATCTGCAACGATCTCCTGATAACCATGATCTGTCGGGTTCATTCCAAGCACACGTCCACGCCGCTTGTTCAGATCTCCCATAATATCTCCGGTATACTTATCCGGCACGACCACTTTCAATGATGCGATCGGTTCTAAGAGAACCGGGGAAGCCTCTAAGAAGCCTTTCTTAAATGCCTGCTTTGCAGCGGTTTTAAATGCCATCTCTGAGGAATCTACCGGATGATAAGAACCATCGTATAAAACTGCCTTCACACCGACAACCGGATATGCAGCGACAGGACCTTTCAGACAGGATTCCTGAATTCCCTTTTCTACTGCCGGGAAATAGTTCTTTGGAACTGCTCCGCCAACAACCGTCTGTTCAAATACATATGGCTGTTCCAGATCGCCGGATGGTTCAAATGTCATCTTGACGTGTCCATATTGTCCGTGACCGCCGGACTGCTTTTTATACTTGTACTCCACATCTGCTTTCTTGCGGATCGTTTCCCGGAATGCAATCTTAGGCTTCTTCAGTTCGACTTCCACTTTGTAGCGGTTTAAAAGTTTGCTGACTGCAACTTCCAAATGCTGGTCTCCCATTCCATAGAGGAGTGTCTGGCCATTCTCACTGTCATTGACTGCTTTCAGTGTAAGGTCTTCCATCATGAGTTTCTGGAGAGCCTGTGAGATTTTATCCTCATCGCCCTTATTCACTGCCTTATATCTCATGTAAGTATATGGTGTGGAGATTGAGGTCCGAATATACAAAATCGGATTTGCTTTTGTGGAAAGGGAATCCGTGGTTGCCGGGCTTGCTAATTTTGCCAAAGCACCGATATCACCTGCATGAAGTTCTTTTACTTCCTCCGGTTTGTTTCCACAGAGCACATACAGTTTTCCAATTTTTTCTTCCACATCTTTGTGATGGTTATATAACACATCATCCGTTTTCAAAACGCCTGAATTTACTTTGATCAGGGAGTATTTTCCAATAAATGGATCTACGATCGTTTTCCATACATAAGCTGACTTTGGTTTTGCAAAATCATAATCTGCACTGTACACTTCATTCGTCTTGGCATTGATACCGGTACAGGAACGTTTTTCCGGACTTGGCAGATACTTCACAATATCGACCAGCAATGTATACATTCCTCTTGCCAGTGTGTTGGAACCCATCAGAACCGGAACAATGCTGCCGTCTGCCACATTCACACGGAGTGCCTGACGGATCTCATCCTCCGAGAACTCTTCGCCGTTAAAATAGCGTTCCATAAACTCTTCACTCGTCTCAGCGACAGCTTCCATCAATGCTTCCCTGCAGATATTTAAGTTGTCTTTGGAGTAATCCGGAACATCAGACTTTTCTACGGTTCCATCTTCTTTCCATCTCTTGGCTCTCTGCTGCAGCACATTGACATATCCGACAAACTGTCCATTCTCTCTGACCGGAAGATGGAACGGTGCGATGCGCTTGCCGTACATCTGCTGAAGATCTTCCACAACCTGCCGGTAGCTTGCCTCGTCAATATCCATATCCGTTACGAATACCATTCTCGGAAGTTTGTATTTCTCGCACATCTCCCATGCTTTCTTCGTTCCGACCTCGATCCCTGCCTTACCGGAAACTACAATGATCGCCGCATCTGCCACGCTCACTGCCTCTTCTGCTTCCCCTACAAAATCAAAATATCCGGGTGTATCAAGGATGTTGATCTTCGTATCGCCCCAGACAACCGGGATCACGGAAGTGTTGATGGAGAAAAGACGTTTCGTCTCTTCCTTGTCGTAATCACTGATCGTGTTGCCGTCTGCAACTTTTCCCATACGGGTTGTCATTCCTGCAAGATAAGCCATTGCCTCGACAAGACTTGTCTTGCCGGATCCCCCATGGCCTAAGAGAACCACATTGCGAATTTTGTCAGTTGTGTAAACGTTCATAGCAAATCCTCCCATACATTTTTCATTGATGATTTTGTTTCGTCATCACCGAATGTTGTTAATGGTTATATTTTACTAAATTTTCTACTTTTTTACAATATATTTATTCATATTTACTAACTATTATTATATTATCATTGGATTGTTTATATATTATGTATGCATTTTGAACATTTTTAGCAATTTTCATTTGATTGTTTACACAATATTCACAATTTGTACATATTCGTAGAAAATGTTCTGTTTTCCTTTTTCATGAGATAACTAATCGCTTTTATGCTTTAACCAATCACTTTTATACTTTAACGTGTTGACTTTTTCATAAAATGTGGATATGATGTATAAGACTTTCTAAATATACAAAAATGACTTATGGGGGAACATGATTTGTTTCAGAAAATAGGATTTATCGGACTTGGTTTGATCGGAGGGTCCATTGCAAAAAAAATTCATACACTTTACCCTGATGTAACCATTATCGCAACTGCCGGTCATCAGGAAACCATTACAGAAGCTTACGGAGAACATCTGATCTCCAATCAGAATTTATGTGAGATCAAAGATTTTTATGACTGCGATTATATTTTTCTGTGCACACCGGTAAAAAGAAATATCGAATACCTGCGCCAGTTAAAGGGAAATATCAAAAACGGATGTATCATCACAGATGTCGGAAGCGTCAAAACAGATATTCACGAAGAAGTGACTGCCCTCGCAATGGAGGACTGCTTTATCGGCGGGCATCCGATGGCCGGCTCTGAAAAAACAGGCTTAAAAAATGCAAATGAATATTTGCTGGAAAATGCATATTATATTCTGACACCCACAACTAAGACATCACCGGAACGCTTAGAAGAATTTCGTTCCCTGGTGACCCAGTTAGGTGCTGTCGCCCTGGTATTAGACTATCATTTACACGATTATGCCACAGCTGCCATCAGCCATCTGCCGCACATCATCGCATACAGTCTCGTCAATCTTGTCAAAAAATCCGATGACGCAGACGAGACGATGAAGACGATCGCTGCGGGGGGATTTAAAGATCTGACCAGAATCGCTTCCTCCTCTCCTGTTATGTGGCAGAATATCTGCCAGTCCAACAGTGAACAGATCGTGCGGCTGATCGATGCCTATGAGGAAATGTTAGAGAAAACCAAACACGATATTTTATCTTCTGATGCAGATGCACTGCTTCAGGATTTTCAGTCCGCCAAAGATTACAGGGATTCAATTGCGATCACGAACAAAGGTCCGATCAAAGAAATATATGAACTGTATTTAGATCTTTTAGATGAGGCTGGTGGTATTGCGACAGTTGCTACAATACTTGCAAGTAATCATCTGAGTATTAAAAATATCGGCATCATTCACAACCGTGAGTTTGAAGATGGAGTATTACGTTTGGAAATGTATGACAGAATATCATTAGATGCAGCAGTACAGTTGCTTAGAAAACATCATTATACAATATATGAGCGGTAATCTGCCGCTCATATATTGTATACACAGTATTATCAATTGAAACAGGATAACAATTTCTCAACCTCTTCCCGTTCCGGCATTACGCGGAGTGCGCCTTTGCGTGTAGTGATAATGGATGCCGCTGCATTTGCAAAAGTCAGCATCTCTTTCAGGTCATTCTCTGTAAGATCGGTAAGTCCATGCTCTAAAATATAATGGAGAACACATGCACAGAAGGTATCTCCGGCTCCGGTTGTCTCAATTGTATTCTTCTGTATAAAAGGTTTCACTTCTACAATAAGATCTTTATAATAAGCACGGCTTCCTTCCCTGCCCATGGATACAAGGATCAATGGAATATGATATCTCTCAAGGATCCAATGTACACCCTTTGTGAAATCTTCTTCTCCGGTCAGCCACTGGATCTCGTTATCAGAAATCTTTAAAATGTCACACTGTCCTAATCCGTAAAGCACCTGTTCTTTTGCTTCATCTAAGGAGTTCCAGAGCGGCTCGCGCAGATTCGGATCAAAGGAAATGACAGCACCAGCTTCTTTTGCAGCACGAAGTGCTTTTTTTGTTGCATTTCGTACACCTTCGTGTGTCATGGACAGTGTGCCAAAATGAAAGATTCGTGTTCCCTTTATCAACTCTTCCGGGACTTCCTCTTCTGTCAGCATCATATCTGCACCAGGATTTCTGTAAAACGAAAAATCCCTGTCTCCATCCGGATAAGTATGTACCAGTGCTAACGTCGTATGTACGTCATCATCTTTCTGTAAGCCTGATGCATCAATCCCGACTTCCATAATCGTCTGTTCCAGCTGTTTTCCGAAAAAATCATTTCCTACTTTTCCGATAAAAGCTGTCTTATGTCCGAGCTTTGTTAACATTGCCAGTACATTGCATGGTGCACCACCCGGATTTGCCTCAAATAATGGATTTCCCTGACTACTGATCCCATTCTCGGTAAAATCAATGAGTAATTCGCCTAAAGCTACAACATCCATACTTTTTCCTCCGTGTCTGATAGTAGTTTTTGTTTTATAATTTTACTATATCGTGATTTCATCACTCAATAATTTCGTCGTTCGCCGAATGCATAAATGCATTCTTCTCACTTGCACTCATTATATCATACTTTTCAACATTAATATGTATTTTTTTGTCACTGTAAAAATGGATTTCCTGCGCTTCCAACGGCGTACAGATGGCTGTTGTCGCAACCTGCTCCCCATCGTTCAGGAATAGTTCGATCGACTGACGATCCAAAATAAATCTCATTTTCTTAAGCCCTTCCGGATTTGAAATCTTCAGTTTCCGCACGCAGACAACATCTTTTGTCACACCGCAATAAGTGCGATCGATCTCAAGCATATTTTCAGCCTTATGATAAGTAAAGCTTGTTTCATATTCCTTATTTGCGGCAAGTTTCATGGAAAATGTTTGAAATTCATCCTCTTCCAGTAAAACGGTAAGGTCGATCGTCCGGCCTTCAATTCCACACAGTGTTGTTTCCTGATTTATTTCTGCATGATCATATCGACATGGATTTTTATGATACTTTTCAATTTCACGCACCGGTGTCTGCCAGATTTTACCATCTTTTAATTCCAGTTCCCTCGGCAGTGTCATCATTCCCTGCCAATCCTGTGAATTTGGAATCACACATGCATCCCAGGATTTCATCCATGCAATCATAATACGTCTGCCGTCCGGCAGTTCAGTTGTCTGCGGTGCATAAAAATCCATTCCATAATCAAGTGCATGCGGCAATTCTTTTACAAATGTATGTGTTTTTTCATCATAGTCCCCAAGAAAATAAACACTGTTATGTCCATTATGAAACTCATATTTCTGCGCTTTCATATCCTGCGGTGAACAGATCAGCACTCTTTTACTGCCCAGCTGAAAGAAGTCCGGACATTCCCACATTGTACCAATTTTTCCGCTTTCGTTTGAAGCAAGAATTGTTTCAAATTTCCAGTCAGTCAGATTTTTGCTTGAACATAACACAACCTGTCCGATCTGATTTTCATTTTTATTGCCAACGATCATATAATAGGTATCATTTTCTTTCCAGATCTTCGGATCACGGAAATCTACCCTGTTGCATCCATCTGGAAGCATTTCTCCGGTCATGACAGGATTTTTGTCATATTTCTGATAATCTTTTCCATCACCAAATGCAATACACTGATTCTGACGATCCTGCTCACTTCCGTCAGGCTGTTTTATTCTGGTTACTCCTGTATATACAAGTACATGTTTACCATCTGCTTCGATCGCACTTCCTGAAAAGCATCCGGCTTTATCATATTCTTCATCCGGAGCAAGTGCCGCTGGAAGCTGTTCCCAGTGGATCATATCGCACGTAACGCTATGCCCCCAGTGCATTGGTCCCCATTCCCTGTTATATGGATGATATTGATAAAACAGATGTATCTGTCCATCGTAAAACGAAAATCCATTTGGATCGTTGATCCATCCGGTTGGAGCAGAAACATGAAATAAAGGTTTTGTCTGCGGATCTGTAGCAGCAATTTTTTCTGTCTCGTATTTTCTGGCTTTTTCTAACATATTGCTCATATTATTTCTCTCCTAATTATTCTGATAATGATTTCTGATAGTTGTCAAAGTATTTCTGCTTAATGGAAAGATAATCTGATAATCCATATTTTTCCATTTTTTCAAGATAGGAATCCCATTCCTTTTCTATGCCGCCATTTAAAATCCAGTCGGCTTTTTTCTGTTCGGCATATTTTTTAATATCTGTGTCATATTGCGACACCTTATTCGTGTCTTCTATACTCATAAATACATTCGGATAAACGTATTTACTGTTCATATCTGCCAAATATGTCTCATGCATATTGTCAAGCCGCCATTTTGCATCTTCCGGCTGTGTTACATACTCACCATAATATTCATTTAAGATGGCAAGCGGACCATTGACTGACTGTGCCTCGCGGACTTCTACCGGAGACTGGTCGCCTAAATCCATATGCTTTAACATCGGGTCACCTTTTTCGTTTGTAGATAATTCAAAAATATTAAAGGAATCTGTCTCTCCATAACTGCCCCAATTGTTCTGTGGAGACTGTAATGGTGCATACATCTGATCGATCCATGCTGCTGCCAGTGCAGTATTTCTGCAACTGGTCGTAAGTACACAGCGTCCTCTGTGAAAACCACTGGTCTCACTATTGTTTTGTCTTGTGATATTCCGCACACCCGTCGGACCTGTAAGTGCAGGGAGCATTACATAATCAACATTGTTATCAATATTTGCAATATCCCAGGAGAAGCAAAGACCATATCGGTGGTTTTTACCTTTTGCAACATAGGTAGACCATTCCTGCGTGAACGCTTCCGGATCTATAAGATCTTCTGTTACTAATTTATGCAGCCATTCAATGCCTTCTTTATACCCTTCCTGAACAGCTGTGTAAATGACCTTTCCTTCATCCGTCACTGCAAAATGATCCCCGGTATCACCATAGCCTTCTCCAAATCCATTGATCAGAATGGCGGGATCCTGATCTCCATTGTTGATAATAAAGGACATCGGTATCACATCACCTTCAATATCAAATTCTTCCTGCAATTCATCCGCATGATCCCGGAATGCAATTAATACCTGTTCCAGTTCGTCCGTTGTTGTTGGTATTTCCAATCCGAGATAATCCAGCCATTTTTTATTGATATATGCGATATCTCCGATGGCCTGTATGGCTTCTTTACCGGCACCAAGCTGTTCGATCCATGGAAATGAATATATATGTCCATCCGGTGCGGTACACATTGTGCGGTATTCCGGATATTTTTCAAATACAGCCTGAAGATTTGGCATATATTTATCGATCAGATTTTCAAGGGGAATAATAATCCCCTGCTTTGCATAACGAAGCAGATCGTAATCACTCATTCCGGCATTAAACAAGCCATCCGGCAGATTGCCAAATTGTGCTAATGCAAGATTTTTTTTATCAGAAAACTGATCCGATACAAAACACGTCCATTTAATATGCACATTCGTCTGTTCCTCAAGTCTTTGAAAAATGATCCTTTCATTCGGATCCTGCGTTGAGGTTGCCGGTGCACTGGTAATAAAGGATAATTCCTCAGTTTCTTTTAACGGAAACTGTACTTCGGAAACCGGAGTGTCCGGATCTATCTCTGCCTGTGGCTGTGCATTGCTTCCGCAGCCGGCTATACTAAACATCATGATCAGTGCAAGCCCGAATGACAACATTCTATTTATTTTTCTACGCATATAGGAAGTCCCCCTTCTTTAACCTTTTACAGATCCAACCATAATTCCTTTATCGAAATATTTCTGGAAAAATGGATACATAATTAATAATGGTAAGCTTGACACAACAATAGTCGCATATTTTAACTGTTCCGCTACTTTTGCCATCTCAGCCGTACTCTGGATATCAGCGATCATTCCAGGCTGTGGTGTATTCTGTACAAGAATGGAACGAAGCACAAGCTGTAATGGCTGCAGATCTGCATCATTCAAATAAATCAGTGCATCAAAATAGCTGTTCCACATTCCAACAAAAGACCAGAGTGCCAGTACTGCGATGATTGGTTTACACACCGGAATCATAATTTTGAAAAAATGCTGGATTTCATTTGCACCATCAATAGATGACGCCTCTCTGAGTTCCTTTGGTATTGACTGGTAATAAGTTCTTGCAAGAATCATATTCCATACATTGAATGCTCCGGGTATTAAAATAGCCCATACAGTATTCACCATATGTAAACGGTTGATTAATATAAATGTCGGAATCATTCCACCACCAAAAAACATAGTGATCAGAAAGATTACATTAAAAAAATTTCTGCCGACAAACTCTTTTTTTGACATCGGATAAGCTGCAAGAAGTGTTATAAAAACAGAAATTGCAGTAAACGCCAGCGAGTAGAAAAATGAATTAAAAAATCCTCTCCATATCATTTCATTCTCTAAAACACGCCGGTATGCATCTAATGTCCAGTCTTTTATCCGAAAACTCAGTCCCTGATTATTTAAAACAGTCGGATCCATAAAAGATGCCAGAACCACATATATCAAAGGAATAACAATCGAAAGAACAAACAAACCGAGAAGCGCATATGCTATACCTAAAATCAGACGGTCAATTCTCGAATATTTTATTTTTCTTGATGTTTCCATCTTTTCATCCTCCTATAATCCTTCTCCATCGTTTATTTTCTTTACTACAAAATTTACGAAAATCAATAAAATAACATTAATGACAGAGTTGAACAATCCGACAGCCGTTGAGTAGCCATAATCTCCGTTCAGAAGTCCGATCCGATACACATAAGTTGATAAAATCTCAGATGCCGGAAGGTTCATATCCGTCTGTAATGCATATGCTTTTTCAAATCCGATACTCATAATGTTTCCGGCCTGTAAAATAAACTGAATTACAATAATATCTTTAATGGCCGGCAACTCGACATACCAGATTTGCTGCAGCAGATTTGCACCATCCATAACAGCCGCTTCTTCTAATTCTTTACTGGCATTGGCTAAAGCTGCCGTGTACATGATGGATGCCCATCCTGCTCCCTGCCAGATTCCGCTTGCAATATAAATTGTCCTGAAGGCAGTCGGCATTGTCATCCAATTTGTAGTGATACCGAGAATACGGTTCATCGGACCAACCGGTGATAAAAACATACGTACCATACCGCAGAGTACGATAACGGAAATAAAGTTAGGTGCATAGATTAAAAGCTGTATTTTCTTTTTTATACCTTGCTTACGGATCCGGTTCAGTAATAATGCCAGGATAATTGGAATCGGAAAACCCCAAAGCAGTCCATAAATGCTGAGTTTTAATGTGTTTAACAGATAACTCATAAAATCCGGTGAGGATAAAAACCGTTTGAAGTATTCCAGCCCTACCCAGGGACTTCCAAAAACACCTTTGATCACATTATAATCTTCGAATGCGATGAGCAGCCCACCCATCGGAAGATACTTAAATATAATTGTTAACACCAATGCCGGCATCAGGAAAAACACATACAGCTGCCAGTTTCTTTTGACATAGGAAACTTTACTTACAAGCGTTTGTCTGCCTGTAGACTTTTTTGGTTTCAACCCTCTTTTCATACACTATTCCTCCATTTAGTCTTGTTGTATAATCGGTAAAGTAACCGGTTACTTTATAATTGGATAATAACCTATTTTCCAATAGATGTCAACACTTTTTTAAGTTAAAGTAACCAGTTACGTAACCAGTTATTTTTTTATTGATATTCCAGAACTTAATTGCTATACTATGTGTAATATGAAACTGTAACGAAACGATTCATATTTTAACATACTGATAAATACAATAGACAATGCGTAAAGGAGACAGATACTTATGGCGAAAAAACAAGTGACATTTGCTGACATTGCAGAATACACGCATTTTTCCAAAACTACAATTTCAAGATATTTTAATCATCCGGATTCACTGACACTTGAAAATCAGGAAAAAATATCTCAGGCTCTTGAGGATTTAGGATATAAAAAGAACAAACTCGCAAAGGTGCTCGCAAATGGGAAAAGTGAATTTATCGGGATTATCGTACCAAATCTTTACCTTCACTACTACTCAGAAATGTTAACCCAGCTTCTTTCCAGCTACCGTGATTATCATTATAAATTTCTTGTTTTTGTCAGTGATAACGGACCAGATGAGGAGGAGCAGTATATTGAAGAATTGATGTCTTATCAGATCGAAGGCCTGATCGTATTAAGCCATACGCTTTCTTCCGAAAAGCTTGCTTCTTATCAGATTCCTGTCATAGCAATTGAACGTGAGGCAGAACATATCTGCAGTGTCACAACTGATAATTATATGGGAGCTCTGCAGGCTGCATCACTTTTGATCCGTGACCATTGTGATGTGCTGATTCATATTAATGCAGATGTGCCAAAGATTATTCCTGCCTACAACAGAATTCGTGCATTTGAAGACATTTGTAAAGAACATCATGTGCCTTATGAATTAAATCTTAATGTGTGTGGAGATTCTTATCAGGAGCTCTTTTCACAAATGAAAATCATCTTTGCTGATATCGATGAAAAATATCCCGGTCAAAAAAAAGGTGTCTTTCTTGCGAACGACACCTATGCAAATATGTTCCTGAATCTAATCTTTCAAAAATATGGATGTCTCCCTGACACATATGAACTGGTAGGGTTTGACAACTCTCCGATTGCCAGTGAAGCTATTTTGCCGATCACAACCATTGGACAGCAAATCGATGTGATCGCACACACCTCCATGGAATTATTAGTGCAGCAGATGGAAGAACGTAAAAAGAGAAAACCAGTTCCGCTGGCAGAACCAATCCATAAACAAATTACGCCTATCCTTATCCGCCGGGAGACAACAAATTAAAAATATTCTCCTGACCAGTCAACATCAGACAGATCACCGGTTCACAAAGCCCAGTATCAGCACCAGAATGAGCATGTGGACCGGATAGAATGCATAGCAGAAATACTGGAATGGTTTGCTGTGATATCCCTGTCGTCCTCTGTAAAGCCAGATTGGCACTAATGCAAGCAATGCAAGCCCCTGCTGGCAGAGTTCAAACTCCATGCCGAACAAACGGACCGGATACATTAATCCGCCAAGCAATTCCACATTTACCCAATAAAGAGCAGCAATTTGACCAAGCAGACACCACCATTTGCGTCCGCGGAAAAAGTAAAAAATAAAAACAGTCAGTACTCCGATTCCATAATAATCCACCATTGTCAGTGTTCCGAGTAAACCTCCGGCAATCGTAACCAGTATGGCTGTCAGTACAAAAACAGGTGTTTTCTTTTTCTTTCGCACTGTTTCCATTATATGGATTCCTAAAAGACCAAGGATAAACGTCCAGATCACATTCTGGTGGACCGGATAAAACCATGTTCCACCATACATCAGATCGAACGGTATCTCTGAGATCACTGCAAAAACCAGCATTCGCAATAAGTACTTTTTGAAATTATGGGTATGAAAATAACCTTCTACCGACATAAATGCAAAAATCGGAAATGCGATCCTGCCAACACAGGTCAGCCATTCCTGCGCCGGAAGAAGTGTTGCCCAAAGGTGATCCATCAGCATGAACAGCATTGCAATGATATGCAATGCTGCTGTGCTGATATCAAAACACCGTGATGTAGATGATTTTATTTTTTGAAACGACATAGCGATATACTCCTGCATTGTAGTATCGGATCCCCGGTTCTTTTACAGATCATTAAATATCTGGTAAATATCTATCTTGAGTGCGTCAGTATCCGTCATCCCAATAAACCTGCATCCATATTTATAACCGCCCTCCGACAAAGCATCTCTCCGGACGATTTCAATAACAGCATCCACAACTTCTTTCGTCCAGATCTGAATCCTTGTATCGTAATAGCTCCCAATCTCAAGATCTGCCTTCGACTTAAATCCGAGACCGCTTCTTGAAATATCTGTCACCTCGACATGGACATATTTCAAAGTGGTCACGCTTTCTTCATCTAATCGTTCTAATTCAACCATGACTTCCAGATCAAGTCTCTTATGCTTTCTCCGCTCCTCCATACCTCACTTCTCCTTCATGAAATATTTAAGATAATTGTATAACAAGTTCTTTGCGATTACAAGTAGTTTTAAGACTCCCGGTCTACAATAAACATCGCATCGCCAAAACTGAAAAAGCGATATTTTTCTTCTACTGCGGTCTCATAGGCTGCCAGTACATGTTCTCTTCCGGCAAGTGCGGATACAAGCATTACCAGTGTGGATTCCGGCAGATGGAAATTAGTGATCAGTGCATCGATGACTTTGAACTGATATCCCGGATAAATAAAAATTTCTGTCCATCCGCTTTTTTCTGTGAGGAAACCATTCTCGTCCGCAGCAGACTCTAAAGTTCTGGTGCTTGTTGTTCCCACTGCAATGACACGGTGTCCTTCTTTTTTCGCTTTATTGATCTTATCCGCTTCTGACTGTTCGATTTTATAAAATTCAGAATGCATATGATGCTTTAACACATCTGTTTCCTTGACCGGACGGAACGTTCCAAGTCCGACATGCAGTGTTACTTCCGCAATTTCTACCCCCATGTCACGCACCTGCTGCAACAGCTCCGGTGTGAAATGAAGTCCTGCTGTCGGAGCGGCAGCGGATCCGTCATATTTGGCATAAACTGTCTGGTAACGGTTCTTATCCTGAAGCTGATGTGTAATGTACGGTGGCAGCGGCATCTGTCCAAGCCGGTCTAATATCTCTTCGAAAATCCCCTCATAATGGAACTGGATGAGCCTGTTGCCTTCCTCTACAATATCGACAACTTCACCGGTCAAAATCCCTTCGCCGAAAACAATTTTCGTTCCGATCTTGCATTTCTTTCCCGGTTTTACAAGTGTTTCCCAGATATCATTTTCTTTTCTTTTTAAGAGAAGGATTTCGATTTTGGCCTCGGTACCTTCCTTCACGCCATAAAGACGTGCTGGGATTACCTTTGTGTTATTAATGACAAGGCAGTCGCCCGGTCTTAAATACTCTATAATATCCTTAAAATGTCTGTGTTCCACTTCTCCTGTGATCTTATCTAAAACCATCAGTCTGGAGCTGGAACGATCCTCCAATGGATCCTGTGCAATGAGTTCCTGTGGAAGATCATAATAAAAATCTTTTACATCCATGATTATTCTCCATCTATTAGCATTTTCTGTACATAACAAAGAGCCGCTGCTGCGACTCTTTGCCATGTTTCTATCATATTATGCACGAAGCCTGATATCAAGTGTTTTCTCTAAGTTCTTTAAGATTTTCTTGACAAAACCTTCCACTCTTTCCGTTGTGAATTCTTCGTCAGCCGGAGTAAATACAACTGAGAATGCCATGCTCTTCTTATCCGGTCCAAGCTGGATTCCTTCGTAGACATCGAATAATGTTACATCTGTGACATAATCGCAGGCCTCTTTGATACCATTTTCAATCTGCGCACAGGTGATAGCTTTATCTACAACAAACGCAAAATCACGTTTTTCTTCTGCAAATTTTGGCAATGGAGTAAAGATCTGCTCTTTTCCATACCATTTTTTCAGGGATGCAAGATCAATCTCCATGACGTAAGCCGGTACACGCATATCAAGTTCATCCATGATCTCATAGGAAACTTTTCCAAGATATCCGACTTTCTCGCCCTCACAGAAAATCTCTGCTGTCTGATACGGATGAAGGAATGTATTCTCGGCTGCCTCGTATGTGAATGCAATATTCAGTGAATCTGCAACCGTCTCGGCAAATCCTTTTAAAGTGTAGAAGGATTCGTTCTCACCGAATAATCCAACGCACAGTGTCTCTCTCTCATCCGGATACTCCGTAAGTGGGAGATCTTTTGGAATAAATACATTTCCAAGTTCAAAAATTCTTCCCTCTAAAATTGCTTTTTTCTGGTTTCTTGCCATCGCATGGATCATCTGCGGTGCAAGTGTAGTTCTCATCAGTGAAAGATCAATATTAATTGGATTGATCAGACGGATTGCATGTCTCTCTTTTGCATCTTCCGGCAGTCTTAACAGATCCAGATCAGACGGTGAGAAGAAGGAGTAATGAATTCCCTCATAAGCTCCTGCTGCACAGAGTGCACGTTTGATTTTAAGTTCTGTCTTCTGTTTTAAGTTTAATCCACCTAATGTCACTTTCGCAGTCGGCATAAAGGTTGGGATTACATGCTCATAGCCATACATACGGATCACTTCCTCCGCCACATCCGGGTAAGAATCCATATCTTCACGGTAAGCAGGAATCTGCAATGTCAGCTCATCGCCGTTGATGACCGGTGCAAAATTTAAAGCAGTAAGAATACGAACGATGTCAGCATCTGGGACTTCGATTCCAAGAACCCCATTGACACGTTCTACGCTTACCTTCATCTCTTTTGGCTCGATGGAGTTTCCGGTAGAAACTTCAATATGTGTTGAGGAAACTTTTCCGCATCCTAACTCTTCTACTAAATGAAGGGCACGTTTCATTGCCATAACGGTTGTGTATTCGTAAACACCCTTTGCATACATTGCACTGGAGTCAGAGGACTGTCCAAGTGCTCTGGAACTCTTACGGATGTTGTCTCGGGCAAACTTTGCAGCCTCGAACATCACTTCTTTTGTGGTATCCTGGATCTCAGAATTCAAACCACCCATAATACCAGCCAGTGCAACCGGTTTTTTTCCGTCACAGATGACAAGATTTGAATTATTTAATTCAAATTCTTTTTCGTCTAATGTTGTGATCTTCTCGCCATCATCTGCACGTCTGACATTAATCTCGTCACCTTCTAAGTAAGAGTAATCGAATGCATGCATTGGCTGACCTAATTCTTTTAACACGTAGTTTGTGATATCTACGATATTGGAGATACCACCGATTCCGACTAATGCCAGTCTTCTTCTCATCCATGCAGGAGATTCCTTGATCTCAACATCATGAACATAGTGTGCGATATATCTCGGGCAGAGATCTTTCGCAGAAACAGTTACATGGAAATCCTTCTTTACATCTGTCTCTGTGAAATCAAGTGCAGGCTCTTTGCATTCTTTTCCGAGAACGGCTGCCACTTCTCTTGCGATACCGTAAATACTCTGGCAGTCCGGGCGGTTTGCGGTGATCGCAATGTCAAAAATCCAGTCATCCATTCCAAGGATCGGTTTTACGTCTGCTCCAACTCTGGCATCTTCCGGTAACACAAGTAATCCGTTGTATCCTGCACCCGGATATAAATCTTCGTTTAATCCAAGCTCTGTTCCGGAACAAAGCATACCAAAGGATTCATATCCGCGGAGTTTGCCTTTTTTAATTGTCATGACACCTTCGATCGTGACATGGTCTTTTGCAGTTGCATAAACTGTTGCGCCTACGAGTGCGAGTGGGAATTTGCCGCCTGCATGGACATTGTCTGCTCCACAGCAGATCTGGAAGGTTCCATGCTCGCCGGCATTTACCTGGCATAAGCTTAAATGTGTATCAGGAATTGGTTCGCATGTCTCAACCAGACCTACGACAACGCCGCTTACATCTTTTCCAACCTCGATCAGTTCCTCAACTTCAAAACCGCAGGAGAAAAGCTTTTCTTCTAACTCCTTTGGTGTAACATCTATATCTACATAATCTTTTAACCAGCTTAATGGTGCTAACATGATAAGTCTCCTTTTCTTTTCTCTTTCTCAGTTTTTAGTCGTCAATCTGTTTTAATACACGCATATCAGACTCAAAGAGTAATTTGATGTTGTTGATACCGTATTTTAACATCGCAATACGCTCAATACCGATACCAAAAGCAAATCCACTGTATTCATTCGTATCAATATCACAGCCCTCTAAAACTTTATTGTTAACAACACCTGCACCTAAGACTTCGATCCATCCGGTGCCTTTGCAGAGTTTACAGCCGCATCCGCCACACTGGAAACAGCTTACATCTACTTCTACAGATGGTTCTGTAAATGGGAAGTAAGACGGACGGAGACGTGTTGTTGTCTCTTTGCCAAAAATCTTCTTCACAAGTTCATCTAACATTCCCTTTAAATCGCAAAGTGTGATTCCCTTATCTACAACCAGACCTTCCATCTGTGTGAACATTGGGGAATGTGTCGCATCATCATCCGAGCGGAATACTTTACCAGGAGAAATGACCTTGATCGGTGGTTTCTTTGCTTCCATAACGTGGATCTGTCCTGCGGATGTCTGTGTACGAAGCAGGAATTCCGGTGAAAGATAGAAGGTATCCTGCATATCTCTTGCCGGGTGATCCTGTGGTGTGTTTAATGCTGTGAAGTTATAGTAATCTGTCTCAATCTCTGCACCTTCATAAACCTCGAATCCCATGGATGCGAAGATGTCGATCAACTGGTTTCGAACCTGTGTGACAGGATGAAGATTTCCTTTTTCATGTTTCACTGCCGGCATCGTAACATCGATCTTCTCAGCCTCATATCTTTTCTTTAAGGCATCTGCCTCTAATTTCTTCATTTTTTCTTCGAGAACAGTCTCAATGGCAGAACGTGTGTCGTTTACCCACTGGCCTACTTTTGGTCTGTCTTCCGGTGCGACATCTTTCATTCCTTTTAATACTGCTGTAAGTTCACCTTTTTTGCCAAGCACTGCCTGTCTGACTTCATTTAATCGCTCTAATCCGTCAGATCCCTCGATCTCTGCAATTGCTTTCTCTCTGATCTGCTGCAATTTGTCTTTCATTTTCATTTCTCCTTTTTCATAAACAACTTCTAGGCGTTTGCGAAACTCCTCATACTCTTCTTTCAATTGTTCAAAATTAACAAAAACATTCAAGACACGCTCTCGCTACGTGTCGCTCGCAGCGGTACTAAGAAGCCAGGCACAACTTTCCGTTGTACCAGCCTTCTAAGTACCGGCGGCTCCCCAGTGTCTTTCATGTCTTTTGTCAATTTTTTACAATTCAATTTAGGTTTTCATGAGTTTCGCAATTGTCCCAAAGCATCTTTTAGAACATAAAAAAGGAACCATCCTCCCTTAGTAGGGACGAATGATTCCGCGGTACCACCCTGATTCTTCTCTTCTTTATCCGAAGAAAAGCACTTTGTAGATACGTAACGTGTATCAGGCGTCATCTGCTATTTACAAGATCTCCTGCGTTCACAAATGCGGCTCCTGTGGGAAATTCGATTCCTATCTTACCTTAAGCAGGCTTTCAGCCGGTGACCTGCTCTCTCTTTAAAAAGTATAGTGCTCTACTGACACATTCATAGCCTTTTCCTATTTCTGATGCCCATGATCAGCATCAAATTCAATTGCTATTCTAACACAGCATTTTTCAAAACTCAACCCTTTTTTTCTTTGTCCGGTCACGCTTGAGCCATTTCCGGAAGCTTTCATTGAAGATCACGTTCACTTCTGCACTCATCATCATAATATACATACAAAAATACAGCCAGAGCATGATCAGTGCGATCGTTGTAAGGCTTCCATACATGGAAAAGCCATTGAAATAATCCACATAAATGGACAATGCAAACGAAAACACATACCACGCCACTGCGCAGATCGCAGCCCCCGGGATCTGGCTTTTAAACGTCAGTTTTTTGTTTGGCAGCATAGTAAAAATAATATCAAAAAATACAAATAAAATGCCAAAAAGCACAAAGCCACGAAATTTCACGATCAGATTCGTGATACTCTGCAGCAATGGAATATACTCTACTGCAAGGTCATGCAGCGTATTTCCGAATACCAATACTACAAGTGTAAATACAACTGCAAACAAAAACACGATCGTATAGACGATTGCCCAGAGTCTTAGCACAAACCAGTTGCGGTTTTCCTCAAGGTCATTGACCGAATTCAGTCCATCGGTCATATACTGGATTCCCTTGGCGGCAGACCAGATTGCCACGATCGCCGTAATGGAGATGATCCCAACCGAACGGTTATATACTTCATCCGTGATTGAAATCAAAAAAGCTGAAATGTAATCTGGCAATGCAGTCTGATACATTTTTAACAAAGTCCCCTCCGTGATCGGTGTGTATTGAAGAAGGGAAGAAAACACCATCAAAAATGGAATTGTCGATAATATAATAAAAAATGCCGACTGGGCAGAATATGCATTGATCTTATCCCGCTTACATTTATCAAAAAAAGATTTTCCGTTTCCGATAATCTTCCAAATCAATTTTCTTTCCTCCATTGTTACTGCGATTTATTCATCATCCTGATTCGCAAATTCACTTTTTTCTGTCAGACTGGTAATCGAGACATCTTTATAGAAGAAATGCAAAATATCTTGATAATTCATCCCGGTTTTTGCCAGACCATTGGCACCATTCTGGCTCATGCCAAGTCCGTGTCCGTAACCTCCGCCATATAGAGTGTATGTTTCGTCTGCTTCGTTCACAAGACTGGCAAACGCACTTGGCAGAATCGTCACCTCAGCACTCTCACTTCCATCCTGATACGCAATGTTTGCCGCGCCAAGTCCTAGTACTTTACGAATATTATACTCGGAAAAAACTTTTACCATACCATGTTCATAGGAAAGCCGTAACGTCAGGATGGAACCTGACGCACTCCGTTTCTCCACTTCGATGCCTTTCAGCTTTCCAAAATCTGCCATGGAGTCCGTCTCATTTTTACCATTAGATTCATAATATATCACGTTCCTTGGAGAAATGGAATGCCTGTTTTCCAAAATTTGCCGGATTCCGGCTTCTTTTCCGTTAAAATCCGCCTGTGCACTCCAGCGATAATACTTGATCTCACTGTCAAATCCTGTCTGTGGTTTCCGGATATAATCTAAAAATGTTTTCTCATCTGACAGATCAATATCTGTCTCCGGCGTATTTAAGCATACTTTTTTCAGGTACCCATAGTTTTCCATCTCTTCCGGATTCCATACCTCTGCGGTGTCCGTGTAACCCATAGACGTCGAGAAATAATATGCTTCGATCACTTCGTCCGCATAAGTCATTACCTCATGTTTTGTCTCCTCCACCGCCTGTCTGGATGCCTCGCCCGCCTCTACTTTATTATAAACCTGATAGGACGTACTGTCGTTGATATGCGCTCCGAAAGCCGCCAGATCTGCCCTCATAAGCTGAATATAGGCATAGCTTCTCGCACAGACTGCCTGCGCCTTTAATGCCTCTTTTTCATAGGTAGATGGCATCTCACTTGGAACCACTGCAGTAAGATAAGTTTCAAACGGAACACTGTTCACAACGGTGTAGCCCTCCTCGTAACGGCGCACCTCCACACTGCCGGAATATCCGTTTGAGATGGTATTTCCCGCTTCATCACACAGAAAAATCTTTCCATTTTCCGTTGCAGGCTGAATGGAAAATGTATCATCACGTTCTGTAAACCACGTACTTACATCAAGCAGCGTTCCCGCCGCATAGTCCGACACAGTTTCACCAAACTTAATACTTGCATCCACATCTGCTTTCAGATAAACTGCGGAGCGGAATTTTCCACCATCGTCTGCCAGTAACAGAACCCGGATATTTTCGATTACTGCCGGTGTCCTGATCAAAATTGCACAGACTTCTTCTTCCCCGATCACATAGGATACTTCCATGTTTCCGAGAACCACTTTCGAAATCGAACTCTCCGTGACATCTTCCCCTTCTAAAAGTTCATAAACCGGGATCTTCCCGGTATGGGAGATTCTTCCATAGCCTTCAATCTCTATCGTATTTTCATCATAGGACAATAATTTTCCACCGATCTCCTGTTCTTTTTTTCGCACGATCTGGAGCTTTCCATTTGAAAAACCAAGATCCGCCACGCCTTCTGTCACATCTTTTTCCGATGCATCCATTGTAATCTCATATTCTGCACCACCGGATAAAAAAGTAAGTGTTCCATCTTCGACAGCCTTGATATAAGTATTATATACCTCTGCTTCCTCTTCACTGATTCCCGCAATTCCAACACATTTACCATCCAGCAAATACAATCGGTAATTATCCCATGCTGTGAGAAAATGTTGTCCAAACTTTGATGGATAATCCCCCTCATTTGTGACCAGAATGCATCCGCTGTCCGATTCAATCACATCCATCAGCAACAGATCCTGCGTTGTAACTGTTTTTTCATCATCTAGATAAGCAAGGATTTCTGTATAAACAGCGTTCCACTCCCCGCGGTCTAGCGCAGCGTTCTCACTTTTCTCTGGAAGTTGTATGTAATCCTTTAATCCAAGAAACTCTAAAATTTCGCTGGCAGCCTTTTTTGTCAGATACTCCTGTTTCTGTAACAATATCTGCTCCCAGTCCATCTCCTTATATATAGAAAAAGACAGTTCATCCTGCACCTCTTCTACCGGAACATAATGCTCTGAATAAACGTCTTTATGATACCCTTTTTTCGTTCCTGCCAATAGCATGCCGCACAATATGAGTAACAAAATGACAAGCAGTCCGATTTTTCTTTTCAAACGCACTTTCCCCCTCACGCACTACCTAAAAAGAAGCTGCTTTCTAAGAAAGCAGCTTCTCGCTTTTGTATCTTCTGTTTTATTCTCGTGTGTATCTTCTATCTTCATTGGTACTTTTATGATTCTTTTGTGTCTCAAAAATGCTTTTGTACTTTCGGAATCTTTTGTACCTCACTATAGATCTTCTGTGTCTTGTGAACGCTTTTGTGTCTTCAAAACTTCTTCTGTACTTTATAAATTCTTTCGTACATTCTATCTTTTGTAATACCCAAAATGCCGTTTCCTACAATTTTGACTCCTAGCCAACGCTAGGTGGGTAACCTCAATCAAGCTTTTGCCTTCCCCCGCCGCCGTAGCGAATTACTGAGGCCTGGCATCCAATTGAAAATGTTGGAATCCCGTTTAAAGTAAATGTAGGTTCAAAATAGTAGGGTGTCGCACATCCCAGGCTGTTTTTTGATAGTCTTATTATACTTTAATGTTCCCTGATTCACAAGCAAAAATTAATGCCGGAACGTAAAAAATACTACCAAAATTACTACTATTTTCTTGTAGTTTTATCCATTGACAAAATGGCAAAAACATGTTCCACCTAGTAAACTCTGGCTTTTTCTATATCGTCCTTTGTGAATGCACCCGGAAACAATTCCCCAAGCGTGTACTCGAGATATTCTCCATTCTTTTTGGAAACAAAAATTCGAAACGTATCCGGCTCGCAGAATTCTGCCATGACCTGTCTGCACACACCGCACGGATACAGATAATCGTCTCCATCTCCATTGATCGCAATTGCTGCAAACTCACGCTCTCCCTCATAGACTGCCTTAAAAAATGCTGTACGCTCCGCACAGTTTGTCGGAGAATATCCTGCGTTTTCAATATTGCATCCCTGATAAACCTTACCGCTTTTTGTCAGAAGTGCCGCTCCAACCCGAAAATGGGAATATGGGACATACGCATGCTCCTTTGCCTCCATAGCTGCTTTTATTAACTCTTCCGCTTCCATCCTGTCAAACTCCTGTTTTTCCATTTTTATACTGTTTTTTCCAACAAACGACATATTATTTACATTTTTTATTGTAATCTAATATCTCCTGAAAGTATAGGAATAATTAAGAAGTTTCATGTTTATATGTAAACTTTTTCTAAAAATTTTTTAAATTTTTTTAAATTTGGAACAATTTTCTTGTATTAATTTTAGTACATATGCTATTATAAGTTAACGTGATAAATTGAAGGAGGGCTTTAAATGACAAAAAATAATCCATTTTGTGAGATAACACCGGAGTTAGAGCATCTGTCTGAGTTAAGTGCCAAATGTTCTGTCATTGATCCGGAATTATATAGCAAATACGACGTAAAACGCGGGCTGCGTGACATAAACGGTAAAGGTGTGCTCGTTGGACTGACCGAGATTTCTGATGTATGTTCGACAAAGATCGTGGACGGAGTATCCCATCCAGCAGACGGCGAACTCTATTACCGCGGCTATAATGTAAAAGATATTATTGCCGGAATTGACGAGAACAGCCATTTCGGATTTGAGGAATGTACCTATCTTCTTCTGTTTGGCAGTCTTCCAACAAAAGACGAACTAAAAGAATTCACTAACATGCTGAGCAAATACCGCACACTGCCTACCAGTTTTGTACGTGACATCATCATGAAAGCGCCAAGCAGGGATATGATGAACACCCTTGCGCGGAGTGTGTTGACACTTTACTCCTACGATGACAGGGCGGATGATATTTCTCTTCCAAATGTATTGAGACAATGTCTTCAGTTGATCAGTTTATTCCCATTGCTTTCTGTTTACGGTTATCAGGCATATAAGCATTATCACGATGGTGCCAGCTTATTTATCCATCCTCCAAAAGAAGAATATTCTACTGCAGAAAATATTTTACATATTCTCCGCGCTGACAGTAAATTCACACCACTGGAAGCGAAATTGTTAGATACCGCCCTGATCTTGCATATGGAGCACGGTGGTGGTAACAACTCCACATTCACCACGCATCTGGTATCTTCCTCCGGAACCGATACCTATTCCGCGATTGCAGCCTCTTTAGGTTCCTTAAAAGGACCGAAACACGGTGGTGCCAATATCAAAGTTGTAAAAATGTTTGATGATATGAAAAAACAGGTGAAAGACTGGTCAAACGAGGATGAGATTGCAGATTATCTGACAAAATTGTTGCATAAAGAAGCATTCGACCACGCTGGTCTAATTTATGGTATGGGACATGCGGTTTACTCACTTTCCGATCCACGAGCTGTTATTTTCCGCTCTTTCGTAGAAAAACTCTCCGAAGAAAAGGGCTATGAAAAAGAATTCAAACTCTATGCAACGGTCGAGCGGCTTGCCCCTGAGATCATTGCAAAAGAACGTAAGATCTACAAGGGTGTCAGTCCAAACGTTGACTTTTACAGCGGCTTCGCCTACAGCATGTTAGGACTCCCGGTAGAACTTTACACACCGATTTTTGCCATTGCACGAATCTCCGGCTGGAGTGCACACCGTCTTGAGGAAGTGGCACACAGTGGCAAGATCATGCGTCCTGCATACAAGAATGTTGGCGAACGAAAAGCTTATGTTCCTATGGAGGAACGTTAAAATAAGAAAACAGTTGCCACTGGGAACACACCGGATATTACCGGTTCCGGTCTGTTTCCATGACAACTGTTTTTTATGTAACTCATATTATAAATGTAAAAACTTTTCTCTCGCTTTCGCCAATGAATTCTGAAACCAGATGAAAGCTGCAAGGAAAATGATCACTTCCAGGATACTTGCTTTTCCAATCGGCATAACGGTCTCATTTAAGACTCCAAGAACCCCAACAATCAATACCAGCGCACCAAACAACATCTCCCGCCAATACAAAAATTCAATGAATCCCTTTGTATCTTTCACTTTTTTTAACTCTTCCTGTGCCAGTACCATGGAATTAATCTTACCACTCTTCTTCATCTGAAGTGCTGACCATATCATATAGGCACCGAATAACGCAACCACCACGTTAAATACAAGCATTACATCCATCTTCTTTTACCCTTCCATTTCTGATTTTACATAATTTTACAAAGATGCACTCATTATAATCTCTCCATCCTTAAGATTCAAGAACAAAATCAATCCATATTTTGCGTTTTTTCGAGAAAAAACAACACGAATTTTGTATATTACAATTGCATGCCCATTTTTTTTAGTGTAAAATAGGTTCTATAAACAAATTAGGAAAAGAGGATTTACTATGAGACTAGACAATGCAAAAATTCTTATTAGTGATGATTCCATACTTGCACGAAAGCAGTTAAAAGATTTTATTTCAAAATATGGTACACCAACTTTTTTCGAGGCATCCAACGGACAGGATGCAATTGATATCTATAAAAAGGAAAAGCCTGATTTATCGTTTCTTGATATCGTTATGCCAGTAAAAGATGGCAATGCAGCAATCCGTGAAATTATTGATTTTGACAAAGATGCAGAAATCATTATCGTTTCTTCTGTCGGAACACAGTCACAGCTGCGTTCCGCCATTGAAGCCGGTGCAAAGGATTTTATCCAGAAACCTTTAAATCCAGAGCAGCTGCATAGCATCCTTACCTCAAGATTTGAAGGGAGATAAAATATGTACGCACAGTTTTTTGGAACATTTTTATTATCTCACAATGTAGTGACAAAAGATCAGCTGCTCAGTGCCCTTGGCAAAAAATCCTCCCAGCATATGAAGCTTGGCACTCTCGCCATTATGAAGGGATATATGACTGCAAATGAAGTAGATAATGTCATCATTTCACAGACACATAATGATTGTCGGTTTGGCGATTTAGCTGTCCGCGAGGGATATCTGACACAGGAACAGGTCGATGAACTTGTCAAGACACAGTATCCGGACTTTCTGTTATTAGGACAGACACTTGTAGAGGAAGGTTATATTAACAATGCGCAGCTGGAAACACTGATCACGGATTATGAATCAGAAAACGAAATAACGGATTTAGATTACAGCAACGAAAAACAGGATGATCTTGACCGGATTCTTGCAAATTTCTTCCATACAACTGATGTAGCTGCAGACGAATACAATGCTTCCTATATGCGATTGCTGTTCAATGATCTGACGCGTTTTATCGGGGATGATTTCACTCCGCTGTGTTTTAACCCATGCAAAGAGTATCCTGTAAATTACTGTGTTTCGCAGACGATCCATGGCGATTTATCCGCTAAAGTTTATCTGGATATGCCTGAGACAACCTGTATCAGCTTTGCATCCAGATACGTAAATGAGGAATTTACAGAGTTTGATGAATATGTTCAGGCTTCTCTGGAAGATTTCTTAAATCTTCATAACGGATTATATAATGTGAATATTTCAAATACACTCGGAAAAGAATTAACATTAGAGGCTCCTGAAGTTGTTTCTGACGAATTGATTGAATTGTCCAGTTCATCTTATTTACTTCAGGTCATGTATCCGTTTGGTGTTATTAATTTCATTTTTGAATTGAAGAAATAATAATGGAATTGTATCAATAGAAAATCAATTTTCAGGTCACAAAAATAAGGCTGCTGATAGTTTTATCAGACAGCCTTATTTTTTCTATTATCGTTTTAATAAGATACAAATGCTAAAAATCTGCACGATCATTTCACGTTCAAAAATTCTTTTACAACCTTTGGCATCTCATCCACTTCACATACGGTCTTATGTCTTACCTCTGCGGTACGGATCTCTTCGATGGCATTTGGAATCTTAACATTTCCAATTTTGCTCAGTTCGTCAACAAGTTCAAAATCTGTCATTGCATCATACTTCTTATCAATCGCATCCATCACGCTTCTTGTAAACTTGAACGGACTTGCAGTAGATGCGATCACGGTCTTGGTGTCCGTATCCTTTGTATCTTTTAAATACTTATGATATACACCTGTCGCAACTGCTGTATGAGTATCAATAATATAACCTGTCTTCTCGTATAAGTTCCGGATCTCTTCTGCTGTTTCTTCCTCACTTGTATAATTTCCATAGAAATCTGCAAGCTGTTCTTTCATTGCAGGCGTAATCTCATACTTTCCGTTTGTATTTAATGCTTTCATGAAATCTGCATTCTTTGCAGCATCATTTCCGGCAATACGGTAAATCAGACGCTCTAAGTTACTGGAAATCAGAATATCCATGGATGGAGAGCTTGTCAGCATAAATTCTCTGTTCTTATCATAAGTTCCGGTTGTGAAAAAGTCGTAAAGAACCTTATTCTCATTGGATGCACAGATCAATTTTGCAATTGGGATTCCCATATTCTTCGCATAAAATGCTGCCAGAATATTACCAAAGTTACCGGTTGGAACTACGACATTGATTCTCTCATCTTTTCCAATAACACCATTTGCATATAATTTTGCATATGCATATACATAATAGACAATCTGTGGCACCAGACGTCCAATATTGATGGAATTCGCGGAGGAGAACTGATAACCTGCAGCTGCTAATTCCGCTGCCATTTCTTTATCACCAAAAATCTTCTTCACACCAGTCTGTGCCTGGTCAAAGTTACCATGGATACCTACAACAAATGTATTATCGCCCTTCTGTGTCACCATCTGTTTTTCCTGAATTGGGCTGACACCGTTCTTTGGATAAAATACAATGATCTTTGTTCCCTTTACATCTGCGAATCCGGCTAATGCTGCTTTTCCGGTATCCCCGGAAGTAGCTGTCAGGATTACAATATCATTTTTCACCTGATTCTTTCTCGCTGATGTGATCATTAAATGTGGCAGGATGGATAATGCCATATCTTTAAAAGCAATCGTTGAGCCATGGAACAACTCCAGATAATACGCTCCGTCCGCCTGAACCAATGGTGCGATCTCTTCTGTATCAAACTTGCTGTCATAAGCTGCATTGATACAATTCTTTAATTCTTCCTCCGTGAAGTCTGTCAAAAACTTCTTCATAACTTCATAAGCTGTTTCCTGATAAGTCATTCCTGCAAGTTCATCTACCGTCTTATCCAATGTCGGAAGCTGTTCCGGAACAAATAATCCTCCGTCCTCTGCAAGTCCTTTTAAAATAGCCTGTGAAGCTGTCACTTTTTCATTTGCATTTCTGGTGCTTGTGTACATCAATTCCATTTTCACAATCCTCTTATCCTTTTTCTCTCTTTCGCTCATTATAGATAAAACGTTCTCTCATGTCAATGCATTAAAGCATTAAATTGTCCGAAATCCCCTGAAAACGATCTGATTCTGCTTTCAACTGGTCACTGATCTGCTGGTTTGTCTCCATTTTCTTCTTGACCTTATCCATGTTTTCTACAAGGATATCGGTATTTTCCGCAGCATTTGCGATTCCTTTCGCACTCTCCTCAATCGCCGTGGAAATATCCTCTACTGACTGTTTCATCACAAGGACAACCTCTTTCAGACTGTTTGCACGCTCCTCGAAGTGATCCATGGTACTATTGACATAAGTTGCATCGGTCCGGTACTGCTCGCCTGTTTTTACGAAGCTGTCATAATCCGGCATGATCGTATCATCAATATAGGTAACAAGCTGGTTTGCGCTGTCAGAAAGCTTTTCCACCGCATCTGTGACCTGTGCGTTGATACTCTGGATATTATTCGCTGTCTCTCTTGTGGAATCTGCAAGTTTCCGGATTTCATCTGCCACAACTGCAAATCCTTTTCCTGCCTCTCCCGCTCTTGCCGCCTCAATAGAAGCATTTAACGCGAGAAGGTTTGTCTGGCTGGATACGCTTAAGATTTCTTCCGTCAGTTCATTGACATGTCTGACACTGGTACTCTCCTCGATCGCTGACTTCAGCGACTCGATGATGCCGGCGATCATCCGGCTTGTATTTTCCTGATTGTTTACTGCCTTCTGTTTTAACTCTTCGGCACGCTCCTGCATAGTGGATGCATAATCATTCATTGCCTTCGAATCATCCGCAATGCTGATCACTTCATCATTTACATTTGAAATATTATCGGTCACGGTTGCAGCGGAAGAAGAAACCTCCTCCATCGTTGCAGAAAGTTCTTCCATAACAGCAGATACATCATAGGCATTCGTATTGGCTGTCTCCACACTCCTTCCGACATTCTGGACGACATCCCCTATCGCATTGGAGTTTGTTGCGATTTTTCCGAGAACTTCCTGTAAGGTGTCAAGGAACACATTCATACCGGATGCAAGTTCTGCGATCTCATCATTTCCCTTTACGGTCACACGTTTTGTCAGATCTGCATGACCGGACTGCATATCTTTGACGATCACTTTCAGTTCCTTTGACGTCTTCCTGATCGGACGAACTACTTTAAAGATCGTTATATACAACGATGCGATCAGACTCACAACAATAAGTCCGATAACGATCAGATTTGCATAATTTCCACTGTCATATACCGTACTCTGGTTTGCAACCACCCGGTCTACATCTGCATTGTAAAATTCAATATAAGACGCAAGTTCATCACTCAATTTATTTGCCGCTTTAAAAAGTTCAAGATTACAGTATTCCTGTGCCTGTGTCTTATTACCGTTCTCAATACTGTCCGTCACCTTCTGGTATGCATCCGTAAAGCCCTGATAATAAGCGGTGATATTCTTCACCCTGCTCTTCTCATCCTCTGTCACTGCCATCTGATCTAACTGTTCCAGCAGACTATTGATCTCTTCCTTGGTTGCTGCGCTCTGTTCGAGCATACTGGCACGGTCATTTGTCGACTTTGTCACACACATACTGTAAGCAAGGATCTCCATTTCCTTAAATTTGTCCGAGATTTCATTCAACTGTGCTGTTTTTGTCATATAAACACTTGTGATCTCATTGCTCGCCTGATACATGGACTTTAAATTCCGATGTCCGATCACAGCAGATATAATTGCAATGATCACAAGACAGATAACAGGAATCAGGACTTTTCGGCTCATCCGGCTCTGTAACTTTACGCCTCCTGCTTTTCCGTTTTTCTTTTGTTTTCCGTTCGTTCTTTCACTCATGTTAGTTTTCCCCTTTTCAAATTCCAATTACATTTTTGATCAGAAAATCACTTTGTAATATTATACCAAATTCTTACTTACGAAACAATATTTTACAGCATATCAAATTTATATTTTTACCATATTCTGAATCACTTTCTTACACAGCAAAACAGCAAGTGTTTTTCTGCTGAGCGAACAGTCACCATAATTTTCTTGTTCTTCCTGTTCTGTCATGTTAAAATAGCATATATCATCTCATAAGTGTAAAGTAATCATTTTATGGAAGGAAAACTATAACATGCAAACTGGAGTTTATTCTGCCCAAAAAAAGGACGGAACCGTCTATTATCGCGCGAACATTACATACCAGACAAAACACATCAGTCTCGGCAGTTTTTCATCGGAAGAAGATGCACACTCTGCCTATTTAGAAGCCTGTAACCTTTTGGAAAATGAAGCAGTCACACTTTTTAACATCCACAGTCAGATTCGCCATCTGTCCTTTGACAAAGCAGTATGTCTTTTAAACTTCCGGGATAATCATCTGTATTTTCATAACCCTATTTATCTGCGCAAAGGCTACTTCAGTTATTTTCTTTCCGATGATATGGAACTGAAATTTGACATTGATGATCTGTTTTATTATGCCGGTCATCGCATCCAGAAACGCCAGGGACATTTATTTGTAAGCGATTATGGCATGCAGTACTCCATTTTGTCCCGCTACGGGATCAAACCCTATGCAGTTACCGGCAGAGACTATCTGTTTTTTAACGGTGATACGCATGATTTCCGTTATTCCAACATTCTGAACATCAACCGTTATCATGGTGTTTTCAGCTATGAGAAAAACGGTGCTACGCATTATAAAGTTTTTATCCATATTAACGGCAATTACAAAATCGGAAGCTATGCCAGCGAAGCCAGTGCTGCCGTTGCTTATAATAAAGCTGCCGATCTTGCAAAAACATTCGGTGTGACAAAGCAGTTCCCGGAGAACTATGTAGACACGCTGAATCCAAGAGAATATGCCGAACTCTACACCCACGTAAAAATCTCAAAAAAATATATCGATTATCTGAAAACATTCGCTTAACCGCAATGCCTGAAATATCTTTACAGCCACCTCGCAACATACAAAAAGACCGTCACACAAACCTGATCGTTTATGCAACAGTCCTCCTGCTTCTGATTGTATTTTGAAATTATTTCTGATTGATATAGTTGACCAGACCTTCGCAGTCGATAATCTTCTGCATGAATGGCGGGAATGCCTGCCCCTGATAAGAAGTTCCTTTTGTCTTGTCGGTGATGACACCTGTATCAAAGTTCACTTCCACCTCATCGCCTGCTTCAATCTCTTTTGCCGCATCCGGGCACTCGATGATCGGCAATCCGATGTTGATCGCATTCCGGTAAAAAATTCTCGCAAATGTCTCTGCAATGACACAGCTTACGCCTGCCGCTTTAATTGAAATCGGCGCATGTTCTCTGGAAGATCCACAGCCAAAATTCTTATTGGCTACAATAATGTCTCCCTCTTTTACATTTTTCACAAAGTCCTTGTCAATGTCTTCCATACAGTGTGTTGCAAGTTCTTTCGGATCTGAAGAATTTAAGTATCTTGCCGGAATAATAACATCTGTATCGACATTGTCTCCATATTTAAATACATGACCACATGCTGCTTTCATATAATCCTCCTTGTTTTGCGAAGCAAAATGCGAACCCTCTGGTGAGCAGAGGATTTAGCCTCCCTTGTTTTACATAACCTCTTCCGGACTGGAAATCTTACCTGTGACTGCACTTGCCGCTGCAACTGCCGGGCTCGCAAGATATACTTCCGAATCCACATGTCCCATACGACCTACAAAGTTCCGGTTTGTTGTAGATACACAACGCTCGCCTGCCGCAAGGATTCCCATATATCCTCCAAGACATGGTCCACAGGTTGGTGTGCTGACAACCGCTCCTGCCTCGATAAAGGTTCTTAACAGTCCCTCTTCCATTGCCTGCAGATAAATCTTTTGTGTTGCCGGAATCACGATTACGCGAAGTCCTTTTTTCACTTTCTTGCCTTTTAACACGGAAGCTGCAATCCTAAGATCATCCATACGGCCATTGGTACAGGAACCGATCACAACCTGATCAATTTTCACATCTCCGACTTCATCGATCGTTCTTGTATTTTCAGGTAAATGCGGAAATGAAACGGTTGGTTTTAAGGTGCTTAAATCAATCGTATATTCCGCATCATATTCCGCATCCTCATCTGCTTCATAAACAACGTAAGGACGTTTGGAATGTTCTTCCATGTACTGTTTTGCAAGGTCATCCACAGGGAAAATACCGTTCTTTCCACCTGCTTCGATCGCCATATTTGCAATTGTAAAACGATCATCCATCGTCAGATACTGAATTCCATCACCCACAAATTCCATCGATTTGTAAAGTGCACCATCCACACCGATCATTCCGATAATATGTAAAATAATGTCTTTTCCACTGATCCACTTAGCCGGTTTTCCAGTCAGATTAAACTTCATTGCAGACGGAACTTTAAACCATGCCTTTCCGGTTGCCATTCCTGCCGCCATATCCGTACTTCCGACACCGGTAGAGAATGCTCCAAGTGCTCCGTAAGTACAGGTATGGGAGTCTGCACCAATGATTACATCTCCTGCCACGGTAAGTCCTTTTTCCGGGAGCAGCGCATGTTCAATTCCCATCTCCCCTACATCAAAATAGTTGGTAATGTCATGTCTGCACGCAAATTCCCGCACGCATTTACAGTGCTCTGCTGATTTAATATCCTTGTTTGGAACAAAATGATCCAAAACCAGTGCTACTTTATCTTTATCAAACACACCGTCCACTTTCATCTTATCCATCTCATGGATAGCCACCGGTGATGTAATGTCATTTCCAAGAACTAAATCCAATTCTGCCTCGATCAACTGTCCTGCACTTACAGATGGAAGCCCTGCATGTGCCGCCAGGATTTTCTGCGTCATTGTCATTCCCATGATAAAATCCTCCTTCACGTAATTATTCCGATTCCCTGCTGTTATCATAAATCATCAAAACAATTACTCTGTTTATATTCCCGTGATATTCTCATTTCTCACGGTTCCTTTTACTTGTATTCATTGTAGCATAGGTAATATTATAATACAAATACATAATAAACATATTTACCATAACTATCTTTTATGATATAATATGCGTACGCAATGAGCAGTGCCAATCGAGAATATACAGACCGGACATGCTTGCATGGTAAGGTCTGTATATATCGAGAGTGATAGGGCGAATGCCCGTCAGCCAGAAAAATCTCTGATTTTTCTGGCATGCACTGCGGACAAAAACTCACTCAATAATACATTTATCAGATAACAAAAAGGAGTTTTTATGAATCAGAATTTATCCTCTTACCGTATTTTTTATACAGTTGCAAACACCGGAAATATCTCAAAGGCTGCAAAGGAGCTTTATATCAGCCAGCCTGCGATCAGCAAATCCATCCAGAAGCTGGAGGAAAGCGTTGGCTGCAAACTTTTTTCCAGAAGTTCCCGCGGCGTTGTTCTGACCGATGAGGGAAAACTGCTCTATGAGCATGTCAGTGAAGCGTTTGAGACCCTGACCATGGGCGAAGAAAAATTAAAACGTTCCATCGAGCTCGGTGTCGGACACTTAAAAATCGGTGTCAGCTCCACGCTCTGCAAATATCTGCTTCTGCCTTACCTGAAAGAATTTATCCGGCAGAACCCGCATATTTCCATTTCCATCTCCTGCCAGTCCACCAATGATACCTTAAAACTGCTGGAAGATAACAAAATTGATATCGGTCTGATCGGGAAACCGGAAAATCTGAAAAATATTCATTTTGACTTTTTGGAGGAAATTGAAGACATTTTCGTTGCAGCCAAAGATTATCTGCGAAACCTGAAAGCAAGAGGGATTCAGAAAGATCATATTTTACAGAGTTCCACGCTCATGCTGCTTGATAAAAACAATATGACAAGACAGTACATTGATGATTATTTACAGGAAAATCAGATTATCATCAAAGATTCCATCGATATTTCTGACATGGATCTTCTGATCGATTTTGCCCGCATCGGTGTCGGTGTTGCATGTGTCATCAAGAACTTTGTCCGGGAAGATTTGGAAAACGGAACTCTCATGGAAATTCCACTTGGCTTTCCAATCCACAAACGTGAAGTCGGTTTTGCATACAAGACAACAACCAAGCCTTCTAAATCACTTGCGGAATTTATTCATTTTTACAAGACTTACCGGTAGGACGCTGATGCGCGCAAGCTTTAGCTTGCATAATTCTTCTGCGCATCAGTCGCATCCTTGTGGAGCATTTTTCTTGCATAGGAAGCAATTTCCTATGCAAGAAAAAACGCCGTGGCAGCTGCCACGGCATTTTTTCTTATCTCATAACAATATTCACGATACGTCCCGGTACATAAATCTCTTTTACGATATTTCCCGTGAGTTTATCTGCAATCGCTTCTTTTGCTTTTGCAATGACATCCTCTTTTGCATCGTCTTTTCCAATGGAAAGTGTTCCCTTGGTCTTACCATTGATCTGGACTGCGATTTCCACAGAACTCTCAACGGTCTTAGCCTCGTCAAATTCAGGCCAGGCTGTCTGATAAACTTTTCCTTCGAAACCTGCAATCTGCCATAACTCCTCAGTGATATGTGGAGCAACTGGGTTCAATAAAGTAATTAATGTTTTAAATTCTCCCCTTGTAATCGCATTTTTCTTATAAAAGTCATTGATAAGTGCCATCATTGCTGCAATTGCAGTATTATATTTCAGATTTTCAAAATCACTGCTTACCTTCTTGATCGTCTGATGCATCTTTGTCTCCATATCAGCGGAGTAACCTTCTTCGTCAGTCATAAGATCCTGTAATTTCCATACACGCTCCAAGAAACGACGGCAGCCTTTGACGCCATCTTCCGACCAGGAAGCGCTTAAATCGAAAGCTCCGATGAACATCTCGTAAGTTCTCAATGTATCTGCACCGTATTCTCTTACAATATCATCCGGATTTACGACATTTCCTCTGGATTTTGACATCTTCTCACCGTTCTCACCGAGGATCATACCGTGGGAAGTTCTCTTCTGATATGGTTCCGGGCAAGGAACAACACCCTCATCATAGAGGAATTTATGCCAGAATCTGGAGTACAGTAAATGTAAGGTTGTATGCTCCATACCACCGTTATACCAGTCAACCGGCATCCAGTATTTTAATGCTTCCGGGCTTGCAAGTGCTTCATCGTTGTGTGGATCGGTATATCTTAAGAAATACCAGGAGGATCCTGCCCACTGAGGCATGGTATCGGTCTCTCTCTTAGCCGGTCCGCCACAGCAAGGACAGGTTGTATTTACCCAGTCTGTCATAGCTGCCAGTGGTGACTCGCCGTTATCTGTCGGCATGTAGCTGTCAACTTCCGGTAACATTAATGGAAGTTCACTCTCATCGATCGGAACATATCCGCATTTATCACAATGTACGATTGGGATCGGTTCACCCCAGTATCTCTGGCGTGAGAATACCCAGTCTCTTAATTTGTAATTTGTCTTGGCAGTTCCGATGCCTTTTTCCTCTAAGAACTCGATCATTTTTGCTTTGGCATCTTTTACTTCCAGTCCGTTTAAGAAATCAGAGTTAATGAGAACACCTGTTGCGACATCTGTAAATGCCGCCTCATTGATGTCTACTTCCTCTCCGTTCTTTGCAACCACCTGGATCATCGGCAGATTGAATTTCTTTGCAAATTCCCAGTCACGCTCATCGTGTGCCGGTACTGCCATGATCGCACCTGTACCATAGGACATTAATACATAGTCAGAGATCCAGACCGGAATCTCTTTTCCGTTTACAGGGTTTACTGCTGTCAGACCGTCAATGCATACACCGGTCTTGTCTTTTGCAAGTTCTGCACGTTCAAAATCAGATTTCTTTGCAGCTTCCTCGCGGTATGCCACGATCTCATCCCAGTTTTTGATCTCACTCTGGTACTTATCAATAATCGGATGCTCCGGGGATACAACCATGTAAGTAACACCGAATAATGTATCGCAGCGGGTTGTGTATACACGAAGTTTATCTTCTTTTCCTTTAATAGAGAAATCAACTTCAGCACCCATGGATTTACCGATCCAGTTCTTCTGGGAAACTTTTACACGCTCGATATAATCCACATGATCTAATCCTTCAATTAGTTTCTCTGCGTAATCCGTGATTTTTAACATCCACTCACTTTTTACTTTGCGGACAACCGGAGCTCCACAACGCTCGCAGACACCGTTTACAACCTCCTCGTTTGCAAGACCTACTTTACAGGAAGTACACCAATTGATCGGCATTTCTTTCTTGTAAGCCAAACCTGCTTTAAAAAGTTTTAAGAAAATCCACTGTGTCCATTTATAATAATTTGGATCTGTGGTGTTGATCTCTCTGTCCCAGTCAAAAGAATAACCGAGCGAATGAAGCTGATCTTTGAATCTTGCCACGTTCTTCTCTGTTACGATCTTCGGGTGAATCTTGTTCTTGATCGCATAGTTTTCAGTTGGAAGTCCGAATGCATCCCATCCCATTGGATAGAGTACGTTGTATCCCTGCATTCTTCTCTTTCTAGCTACAATATCAAGTGCTGTGTAAGGTCTCGGATGACCTACGTGAAGTCCCTGTCCTGATGGGTACGGGAACTCAACTAATGCATAATATTTTGGTTTGGTAAAGTCATTGGTTGCTGCGAAAGCTTTCTCATCATCCCAGACTTTCTGCCATTTTTTTTCGACTACTTTATGGTTATAAAGTTCTGCCATAATGTTCCTCCTCTTATATTGATATATCTATTAAGCATAAAAAAATCTCCGTCTCATAAAGAGACGAAGATATCTATTCACTCCGTGGTACCACTCTCATTCGCCAGATGAAACTGTTCATCTAAATACGCACTCACATTCTTAACGCGAACCACACGTTCTGATCTACTTTGCTGTTAATTGTTTCAACCAGAAAACTCAGAGGCGAGTTGGGAACTTCCAAATACTGTCTTGCACCGTCCGACAGCTCTCTGAAACTTTTTCGTTCTTAATACTCCTCGTCAACGTCATTTTTTATGCTTTTAACATGATTTATTTTAACATATGAAATTCATTTGTCAATAAAAGAAATGCTTTTATTTCACATCATCTGTTCCTTTCAATACAACTGGAATGGTCATCAAAAGAATTTTTAAATCTAGCATTAATGAAAAATTTTCAATATACATCAAATCCCATTTTAATTTATCCAAAAATTCTGTGTGATAATCTCCATGAACCTGCGCATAACCAGTCAATCCAGCTCTCACTGTCGTTCGAAATGTAAATTCCGGAACTTTTTCCGCTATGTCCTCTATTAGTTCTGGTCTTTCTGGTCTAGGACCTACAAAACTCATCTCTCCTCTAAATATATTAATTAACTGTGGCAATTCATCCAGCTTATACTTTCTCAAAATATAACCTACACGAGTCATTCTTGGATCTCTATTTTGAGCCAACTGTGCCCCCGCAAATTTTTCAGCTCCAACAACCATGCTCCGAAACTTTATAATTTGAAACTTTTTCATTCCACGCGTGCATCTCGTCTGATAATAAAATACATTTTCTCCATCATCCAATTTTATGCATAATGCAATAATGCCAAATAATGGAGCTAATATAACAAGAAGTACACCTGAAAATAAAATATCAAAAAGTCTCTTTAAAGCAGCAGAAATTCCGCCTATTCGTCCTGCCTGCCTATAAAATATCGGTGTTTCTCCATCTTGTGCCAATCCTGCCGCTCTGAGCTCCATATCTGATAATTTTGTAGTAAAATAAACCGGTCTGTTTGTCTTAAAACAAATCTTTAATAAATCATTTCTCTTTTCTGCTGAAAGATCAAACAAATACACTTCATCATATTCCTTTATTTTTTGTTTGATAATTTCCATTGAGACTTTATCTACTGATATTAATTCTGCCTGTGGAATCGATGAAATATCTATTGTCTTCTCCTGATATAAATACAAACGCTTTCCCTTATAATTTTCAATAGTAATCCTCATTACTATTTCGCACATGATAATAATACTTAGTAATTGAAGTATAAGTAAAATCCCCAATCTAATCATATACGGTATGCAATTGTCTACATATACAGCGCACATAAATACACTCAAAATAAGATTAGTAGCTACACATTTTAAGATTAAGCTCAGCTCCTGCTCATACTTCACTTGTACATTTCTTCCATGATTATTACAAGTTATCGCAACTGTCAGCAAAAAATACCCAATAAATAATAATATTCCCTGTAACCTCTGCAAACTACTGTAAAAAAGTATTATGTATTCAACTGATAAAACACTTAAAATCACTGTTCTGGGCACTCTGCACCCATGCAATAAATTCTTTCTGGATTGTATCATTTAAATTTTCTTTCCTTTGAATATTCATCTATGGTGTTTCATTTAAAACAGCCTCTATCAGGCTCTTTGCCTGTGCGACATCACTATCATTTGGAATCATAACATATGCTGCTGAATTTGGTGCCGAGTAGGTTTTCTCACTTCCGCCACTTCCAGTAACCGAATAAATATCAACAGTCCACTCTGTGCCATCCATCAACTGATTAAAAACCAAATCTTTCAACAGTTCATCTGGTATATTCGTCCTATACATATCAGTAAGTTCATCCATAACTTCATTATAATTTTCAAGAAATTCTATTGAGTACACTTTTTTAATCAATGCCTGAAGCATCGCCATCTGGTTACGTCCTCTCTGATTATCACCTGATGCAAAGGCATGCCTTTCTCTTACAAAAGCCAATGCCTCTAATCCTGTCAAATGATTATATCCTTCTGTATAATGCTTAATTGGATCAACTGTAAAATCATACTCTGAATAAACATCTACGCCACCCAATATATCAATAATAGCTTCAAATCCAGAAAAATTAACTCTAAGATAATAATCAATATCAATATCATACAGCTTTTCAAGTGTTCCAACCGAATTCTCAACACCATATAGTCCAGCATGCGTAAGCTTATCCTTTGCCCCATTACTAATTGGCATCTCAACAAAATAATCCCTCGGTGTATTAATCAGCTGAACATGTCTTGTCTCTGTATTGACTGCGGCAATAATATTAATATCACTTCTGCTTTTTGTATCTGTCCATCCCCAAACATCAATTCCGCTGAAATATAATACAAATGTTCCTAAATCTTTTTTCTCCTCATTTTCTGTCTCAACTATTTCTGTCTCTTGCTCTATTTTCTCACTTTCTTCTGCTTCTTCTTCCAATGCATCTTCTTTTACACTTACTGTGTTTACATTTTTCTTTCCACATCCAACAACTAAACTTGGCATCAAGAAAAGTGTGATTATAAGCATTATTGTTATTCTTCTTTTTAAATTCGCTTGATTTGTTTTTTTCATTTGCGCCTCCTGCAACGTACTGTATAACAAATAGAGCATATCAGATAACTTAATATCTAATATGCCTATTTATTTTTACTACTTTATTCTATAATTTATAAACTACTTTGTTCATTAGACTTTAATCCTCACATTATTAGGCAACTCTATTTTTCCTATAGCATCCAAAACATCAAAATCACTATTCCCATCATTTCCAGTTCCAACTATTTCTATTTTTTCTAAATATTTTTCACAAAAAATCTTTGCAAAACTTAATTTCTTCTCTTTTTGCTTCGTATATTGCTTCATTACATGCCAATTCCAAGCTTTGCACATTATAAAGATAATTATAATATATCCAACAACAACTGTAATATCACTCACAAAATCAAACCTCCAACTCATTCTCTTTTTATATTTATTCTGTAATCAATAATATAGTTATATTATTCAACATAATTTGTCATATATTTTCTGAATACAAAATTAAGTTCAAAAATAAAAGTTTTGCAATAAAAAAATATTTCTTTTTTTCTCAAAATTTTTAACTTTTTTACAAAAATTCTCTTATAATCATATCCTTTTCAGGATTTAGTTCATCAATTGCATTTTTCAACATTTTCTCATCTATAACCCCTAATTCAATGGCTCTATTTAAATACGCATTAACATATATCTTTGTTTTATCCATCATTGTATTTTTCGTTGACGAAGATTTGTGAATCAAAAAAATTAAACCAATTGACGTTATATTAAAAATTACATACATCAAAATAATTATTATATATACATTAGTTGTAATCTCTCTTTCATTCACAAATTGAATCAATTGTTTTATTGAAATTACCTCAAAAAACTTATATATCAAATATGAAGATATTGCGAGTATTGTATATTCCTCATTACTTATCTTCAAAATAACACTTTTTTCTTTTTTATCTGTATTTACAACACTTAATAAATTGTTTGATGTTTCCCAATTCATTTTTTTAAATTTTTTTTGAAACGGATAATCATAAAATACTCTAATATATGCAGATAAAGAAACCATTTGTGTTAGATTCTCACCACTTTTAATAGCTAATGGAACAAAATAAAAAATTGGAATTAAAAAAATAAATGTTTGTAAACATTGAAAAACAACTGTTCCAAATGAGTCCAGCATAATAAATTTTTTTGTTAAAATTTCATTTGCAAATGTAAACCCAGCAGCCCATGAGGTAATAATTGCAACCAATGCCGATGCCTCTTGTGAATTCATAATTTTTATACGTTCAATTAATTCTGCCCGTATAGATGTATATTCTTCTATTGAAAATTCATTGTTTTTTTTGACATTTTTTACATTTAATCAGTGCTTTTCTATTAAAAACAATTGATTATTCTCCATTTTATGTTTCTATCTACTCTACAACACAATGTAATATATTCTCAGAATATGTTACCACAAGCCTATCTCCACTCCAATCAGTATTAGACAACTGATATGCGACCAGATAATAAATAATCTGTTTATAAGAATCTATCATAGAATCATTTATTGTGATATCAAATGTGTTCTCTCCATTATTCAAATGCTCCCTGATAGTGCTCACATATTGATCTGACCATTTTTTTATTTTACCAGTTTTAATAAAATAATTATCTTCTAAAGAATGTGCACTAATTCCATTAGATGAAGTAACTGAACTATGAATCTGATTCATCAATTCATCATTTAATCCAAAATATAAATGCTGAAGATCTACACTATTATCCTCATAACCGGCATCATCCCAGGTTGTATCAATATGATACCAATTACCATCTAATTGAACACCTGTCCATACATGACCATCTCCAGAAATTCTATCTGTTGCTATTCCAACCGAATTCAAAAGCATCACGTATGCTCTATGATATGCCTCACAGGTTCCTAATCCTCTGGCTAATGCTCCCTCAGGCGCACAATAAGAATAGCTGAAATCATAACGACAATTTTCAACCAGCCAGTCATTAAACCAAACTGCCTTCTCGTAATCCGTTGTGCACGTTTTCTCACACTGCGCTTTTAAATCCGCTACGACATTTTCTACTGTCGGATAACCTTTATCATCAATTACAAGTTTTATGCCATATAAACCTGTGTTAAACCATACATACGGAGACACTCCTGTATCCATGATTGCAAAACGAATATAGTATGTTCCAGAAGCATAAAATGTGAAATCAAAGCTATCTTTCGAAAAAAACTTTCCATTAGACCCATAACTTGTATCATAAACAATTGTTCCATCTTCTGTTGTCAGACTGTATAAAGCATATTGTACTTTATCTGTTGTTCCTTCTGAAGATAATTTAAAAGTTGTAGGCATTCCACATGTTATATTCTCCGGGTACTGCACCTTAAAAGTCACGTTGCCACTTGTCTTAGAAAAGGTTGTCTGTACTTTTTGATTATATATTAATAATGCTTCGTTAGAAATTGTTTTGTATCCTGACGCATCCTTCACTATGCAACGGAAGCTCATTCCATTTCTCTTTTCCAGATAGCCTACCTTCAATGTTGCCTTTGTCTGTCCACTCCAATCTGACCATGTAGTGCTTCCTGCCTGTTTGTACTGCCACTGATAGCTTAAGCCTTCTCCTTCTGCCTTGACGGTAAAGCTTGTTGTCATTCCTTCTTCTACTGTTTTATTTTCCGGCTGCTGGATGATCTTCGGTCCATTCACATAAGTCAGCTTTGCTTCATCTGAGATTGTCTTATACCCTGATGCATCCTTCACTATGCAACGGAAGCTCATTCCATTTCTCTTTTCCAGATAGCCTACCTTCAATGTTGCCTTTGTCTGTCCACTCCAATCTGACCATGTAGTGCTTCCTGCCTGTTTGTACTGCCACTGATAGCTTAAGCCTTCTCCTTCTGCCTTGACGGTAAAGCTTGTTGTCATTCCTTCTTCTACTGTTTTATCCACTGGTTGATCAACTATTTTTATGTTGTTCGATTCGACAGCTTCCCACTTAGCATATAATGTAACCGTTCGGTCATATGGCATAAATGCTTTACCTGATTTGTACAGTCTGCTGTCTAAACCTTGTGACCATCCTTTAAATCTATATCCTGTTCTACTATATTTACATTCTTCTAATATAACCCTTTGATTTAATGGATAACTTTTTGTGATACAATTGCCATCTCCACCATTTGGATCATATTTTACATCAACCATTTTATTATTTCCAAAATTACAATAAAAGTCCAAATTATTCTGTATTGAATACTTATTATCGTCTGTTGACATATACTGAATTTTATTATTCTGATCAATATATACAAAAAACGGATAGCAAACTCTATTACAATCCTTCAAATATAGGTAACGTCCCAATTGATCTGCGATCAAACTATCTTTGCCCTCATAAGTAAAAGTAATATTCTTATAATCATACAACTCTTGAAATTTTTGTACATCTTCCTTTACTGCGGTATCCATTGGCATTGCTATAATATCCAAATCAGCATTTTCTTTATATAATCCTTGAAACTGACTCAAACAGTCATACACAGAAATAAAATATATTAAAAGTTTAGGTTTTCCCACAGCCTGAGTAGAGATAATTTCGTTGTTAGTTGTAACATTTTCAAATATCCATGTATTATCAATATTTAATGGTGTATCATGATTTATTGCTGGTAAATCAGAATCTGTTGCTGGTAAAACATAAGATTGTTCAGCCATTGGATATGCATCATTAAATTCTTCTGTTGCACAGTTCTCTCTTCTGGTATGATCAGCTGAAAAATCATTTTCATTCTTCAAAAGATAACGGTTAAATGTCTGTGTATCCTGACCATCCCATGTAGTATCAACATTATAATAAACGTTACCTACTCTTACAATATTCCATGCATGTGCCCCCCCATTTGCAGTTCCTGGAATAATTCTAACAGACAATCCAGCATCTTTACACATCCTATAAAAAAGTACTGCATATCCATTACAGACTGCTGTTCCATTACATAATGCGCCATATGCTGTGTATTTTACTGTATTGGTACTGTCACTTAATCCATCATAATCATAATCTACATGGTCACAGATATAATTATGAATAGCAATTACCTTCTCCACATCTGTTTTTCCATTTAAATTCAATGAAGCTAACGCACAAGTCACAGCACTTGTCAGCTGTTTCTCCTGCTCTGCCGTTGAAAAATAATTCATGTAATATGTATAGGTTACTCTTGTAGCACCTGTATAACTTCTTGTACTAACACTGTATCCAACTCCTCCATACTTAAGAGCATCCCCTTCCTGTCCTGTACAAGATTCCGTATATTCCTGTGCTGATGTCATTGCACTAACTGGTCCAATTTTATTATTAATCTCAATCGGTACACTAACTGTTATCTGACTATTCCTTGCTACAACTTGTTCTTTCAGATATTGATATAACGCATCTTCTGTATCAAGCTGCACCACATCATCCGAAAGTACAGACACCTCATCTGTTTTTATCTGTGGTAACGTCTCTCCATCAGCTAAAATCACATACGGCGCTATCTCTTCTACGGACACAACCTTTTCTTCTGACATGCCAAGTTCATTCGTTTCATCTTCTACAAATGTTACATACTCTACCTCTTCAGATACCTTACTTTGAACAGGCTGCTCCGTATTCTCAGCATACACTAACAGCTGTGGAAATGATGTAAAAAATAAAGATAAAACCAGACAACAAATAAAACACTTCTTCACTCTTTTGTTCATACTCTTTCTCCCTCGTAGAAAAACTAATTTACATTTATCTCCAAATCAAACTTTTTCTCAATTGCTTTCAGATATTTTTCGTTATGGCTCGCCGCAACGAGCATCGGTGCATATGCGTCTCTGCCACTGATGTTGAACATATATGGAAAATCTTTGAAATGTTCCTTATAATCTGCAGCAAAATCTAAAATTCCTTGTTGTATCTCCTTTATTCCTTCCTGATTTGCATCATACTTTCCGAATTGCAATGTAATATCTAAATCCGGCAGATATCTGTCTTCTGTCTTTTCCCTGCACGCATTTCCGCTCTGGAATCCAGAAAACTGTGGTGTCGGAGATGACAGTAGCAATTCCCAGAATACATTGTAATCCTTATTCGGATCATGTTTTTTCAATAGATCTCTGTTATGGCTCTGAGAATACAGATAGGCAACTAACTTGCCACTCTGTAAAAAAGGTTCTGACGCATCTGGCTCTGAATTATGTACTGTATTTGTTCCTGCAATCAAGCCAATAATTTCACAAGGTATATACCATTCCTGCTCCACCAGATGTCGAAGTGTCATTGCTCCACTTCCAGCCCATCCAATGTCAACCGCTACGGCTCTTTTGCATCCGGTTAAAATGTCCTCATAATATCTTTTTGCTGCCTTGTGCTGTTCTTTATATTTTTTTATAACACATTCCCATTTAGACTCAATAAATTTTCTCAGTTTCGATTGATTACTATCTGTAAGATACTCTGATACATCCAGTCCGACTAATTCTCTGCCAAGCTCCTGCAATTCCATTGCTTCAAGAATTTCAGCTATCTTATACTGTTGATTTACCTTATGTTCAATAAATCTTCTAAAATAGTCATGCCTGTCATCCTCTGCCATTAGCTTTGTAGCCGCTTTTCTCGACCAATACGCATATTCCGTAGAATCTTCCTGATACAACTTATTATACACCTGTTTTATGATATCTCCATCCCTAGACAGAAAAAGAATTTTGTCAATCCCATTCTTTTTATAATAATCATGAATGAAGGTACAATAACCTAATACAAATAATCCCCCATATATATATCCGTATTCATATTCCATAGAATACGAATTGTTACCACAATACATGTGATTATTTACAATCCCCCGATATGCGGCTCCAACCATAAGACTCATATCATATGCCCGGTAAGCTTTCGAATGTTTATTTACATTTGGATAATAAAAAACTGCCAATCCTGCCTTTTTAGCATTTGTGATATCGCTGATCTCATTATCGCCAATATGAATTATTTTCTCTTTTTCAAAATCTTCCTTCACATATTCATATATAGTACCGTCTGACTTTCCAGCAGTATATTCACTTGATATGTATAGCTTCTGAATACCAGAATAGCCATTTTGTGCAAGCAACTTTTCCAGAAAGTCTTCTGATAAGTACATATCAGAGGTTATGATGATAGTCTTTTTTCTACGCTGTAATTCCTTAAAAACCGTCTGCATTACCGGATTTGCATAGCAAAATCTCTGCTCTAATTCCTCTTCCAGATTTCTTCCTTTCCCAGCCGGATAGCCAGTCTCGCACTCTATCCTGTTCCAGATTTCTTCCAGCGTGACCTCATAGCTTCCTGAAACAGCAAATTTATCCTGTCTGGCTTTCCACTCCTGCACTATTCGAACCGATTTAAAATCTAATATCCCAATCTCTTCTGCCAGATAGTCAAATAAATCTGTTGGTGCAGAAAAAGGTCTAAAAATCAGAGTATCAAAAATATCGAATGATATAATGTCATAGTCCTTAACTGCCTCCAGAATATGTGTAGCTGAATATTCCGTAGTGAAAAGAGATTCCGGCACATCTGTCTTAAGGTTTTTCTGCTCATTTTCTCTCACTATTTTTATATAATCTAATGTCCAGTCTTTCAATATATAATAGCGAACATTCAACCATAATAAAACAAAATAAGAATTTATCTTCGAAAAAGGGGTCTGTTTACAATGAACTTCCATATATCTTTCACGAATACCGCTATGCTTATTAACTAATTCGTTATATATCTGCATACGTAAACTCATCTTGTAGCTACCTCTTTCTTATTTAATGCTTCTTCTTTATTTTAAAAGTGACTCAGCTAAATTAAGTGCAGACCTAATTGTCACATCCATATCATAGTATTTGTATTCTCCCAATCTGCCACCAAAAATAACCTTTTCCTCTTTCTCAGACATTTTTTTGTATTCCTGATAAAGCTTATTATTCTTCTCGTCATTTACCGGATAATAAGGTTCATCACCCGGCTTCCATTCCGAGCTGTACTCTTTACTGATCACTGTTTTCGGAAGGTCATTTCCAGCTTCATCCTTTCCAAACTCAAACCATTTGTGTTCGATAATCCTTGTCCACGGAGTTTCTCTGTCTGTGTAATTTACAGCCGCATTTCCCTGAAAATTCGGAATATCTAAAACCTCGTTTTCAAACCGAACAGACCGGTATTCCAAATTTCCCAATGCATAATCAAAATATGCATCGATGGCACCTGTATAAATTATCCTGTCTGCCAACGCTTCGTATTTTTCTCTTTCCTTTAAGAAATCTACATTTAAACGCACTTCTATTCCATCCAGCATATTTTCAACCATTTTCGTATAGCCGCCTACCGGTATTCCCTGATACAGTGCATTGAAATAATTATTGTCAAAGGTCAGTCGAACCGGAAGCCTTTTTATAATAAATGCCGGTAATTCCTTACAGTCTCTTCCCCACTGCTTTTCTGTATAACCCTTTACAAGCTTTTCATAAATGTCTCTGCCAACGAGGGAAATAGCCTGTTCTTCCAGATTCTTTGGTTCTCCTGTTATCTCGCTTTTCTGTTCCTCAATTTTCTCTGCTGCCTCTTCCGGTGTTACTACTCCCCACATTTTATTAAACGTGTACATATTAAACGGCATAGAATATAATTCCCCTTTGTAATTCGCAACCGGAGAATTTGTGAACCGGTTAAATGTAGCAAATTGCGTTATATAATTCCACACTCCAGTATCATTCGTATGAAATATGTGTGCTCCATATTTATGAAAATTAATGCCCTCTACTTTTTCTGTGTATATATTTCCTGCTATATTTGGTCTTTTATCAATTACTAAAACAGACTTCCCGTTTTTCTTAGCTTCGTGTGCAAATACAGCACCAAAAAGCCCAGCTCCAACTACTAAATAATCATACATCACTTTTTATCTCCTTTACATTTTATATTTTCTTCTATACTTATGCACCACAATTCTCCACAGCACAGAATTTTTCACTTTATATATCTTTGTTTTTTGCAATTTACTATGATTTCTTGCAGGATCTACCTTGTATAGCCACGGCAGACCTTTCAAATAATCATCCATTGCTTTTATGACATAATATTCAGATATAAAATCCTTATTAACATGATACAGTGATATCTTCTGCTTCCATTTGTCCAGCACTGCCTGTCTGTCCTCATCCAAGCCATATACTTCATTCACAAACAGCGGATTTCTGGTATCATAGTATAGCATAATTGGTGTCTGACGATGTTCAAATGTTTCATGCCAGACCTGTACACCTTTTATAATAATTGGCGGACGTCCGCATCTTAGTCCATACTCCACATCATCGCAATGAATGAAAAAAGGAAGCACATCATTTTCTCTGACAAATTCGTATGGAAAGCAGCAGAACCACCAGCCCCCATACTCAGCCCCACTGTTCCATTCAACATCCGGCTCTTTCTGTATCTCTTCTATGCTCTTATTCAAGCCCACATGACGGATGTTTCCTGCATTCCAGATTTCTGCCGCCGTATATTGTATCTGTCTGTTATCCATCCGGAACATCCTGCCAGCTACCGGTCTGTCCGCATTTTCTTTGTCAACCATCTGAAGGAAATCAAATAATTTGTAAAAACAGGATATATCAAATTCGACATCATCATCCATAAACACGACATGTGTAAAGTCTTTTCCCGCATTTCTGATTACTTCAATTCCATACTGATACCCACCTGATCCGCCTACATTTCCCCTCGGATTATGTATCAAATGAATAAATTCCGAATCAGACTCTTCCAATTCACACGCATTGTCTATAATATAGACTTGTAAAAATCCAAAATACCGGCTTTTCACATCGTTCCGGCAAAAAAGAGAGACCTCTATTTTATCTGTTATTTTTTTTATGTACTTTTCACGTTTATAGGTGCATATATTAACTGCAATAGACACTCTGTTCATTTTTTATTCCTGCATTATTGTCCTGAAATCCTCTGCCACTTCATTTCCAAGTAAAATACACGTCATTGTATAGGTTCTCTGCTCATTCATTAGTGCCGACAAATCTTTTCTTGCCCTGTCCAGATACTCCTTTTTATATTTATCCTGTATCTTTTCAAGTGCATACCTGTGCGTTTGCAATTTACACATCTGGTAATAATCTATTAACTGCTGATTTCCTGTTCTTCCTATCGACTGATCCAAATATGCAAATATATCAAAATGAACATATAACCGCTGGTCATTTGCTGCAACGTCCTGTCCTTCCCGCTCTAATCTGTAATAATATAAATTTTCCGGAAGCATCACAACGGATTTTGCAAATGCAAACGTTTCTACCTTAAACGGAAGATCATCAAATCTTTTAATATTCGTGTAAAAATGAATATTGTTCTGTCTTAAAAATTCTGTTCTGTAAATTCCTCTCCAGATTGCCACTCTGCTATAAGTCACTAATTCCTTAATCTTATTCGCATCATAGCATCCATCAATGTAAGGCTGTACTATATAATCTTCTGCATTTCTGCTTAAACCGGAATTTTCATAATATTCCTTATATCCACACAGACTAATATCAAAATTTCCTTCCATCGCTTTTCTAAGAAGTTTATGAAACATATTGATTTCGATAAAATCATCCGGGTCAATAAACCCTACATACCTGCCTCTTACCCTTTCCAGTCCCATCTGTCTTGCAGACGCACAACCGCCATTCTCTTTTTCAATCAATAAAATACGCTTGTCATTTCTGGCATATTTTCTTATAATATCAGCCGAGGCATCCTTTGATCCATCACTCACAAATAAAAACTCAACATAATCTGCTTTCCAGGCAGTAACACTTCTGATACACTGTTCTATATAGTTTTCAACATTATAAACCGGGAAAACAATACTCAGTTCCTTCTCATAGCTGTCCTTTTTCCAATCAAGCGATACAGGAGGTCTTTCTGCTCTCCATGTTTTTAAATGAATTTCCTTACAAGTATTTCTGCATTTCTCCCATATCTTATATGCGCTTATCTGTCCCTCTTTGATAGAACCAACAATGTATGCCGGCTCATATTTTATCATTGCAAGAAGCTCATGACCACTGCAATTTACCGGATATAAGCCCCATTCTTCTTCCATTCCATCAAATTCATAATAGGATAAAAATGAAAGTTTCTCAGGCAATGTGATTATACCTCTCGCCTGGTCATTCCATAAACGTTCTTTTAAGACTAAAATATCCTTTTTGGTCCATGAAAACACCAAAGTACAATCCGACATATTTGTAAAGCTAAATATTTCCTCCAGTCGTTCGAATCCGCACTCACCAATTACAATAACCGCCTTACCAATATCCTGATGTAATGCACAAAACATTTCTAATTCTTCCATTTTAATTACCATGTCCTATCATTTTTTTCATCATCAATTTTAATGTGTACTTTAATCCGCTATCTTTTATACATTGAATTCCTCTGGTGAGAATATTTCCCTTTCTCGCACCATGAAGAAGCCAATAACGATACATATTGTTGCGCTCTTCATATAATGCAAGCTGTGCATATCTGTCACTTCTGATAAACTCCATGAACGCCTCTTTTTTATTTTTTTCCTGTGCGTCTTTCCACTTATAATCCAGGAAAGCGCTGATCTGCTCCTGTGAAAGTCTCAGAAAAACCTGATGCAGCCCCTCCAGCAGGGCATGAATATATTCTGTATTCGTCATATCCAGCATCCAAAAGGAATATTTACACATTAAATTAACAATCTGTGCTGTCTCTGCTCTGGAATAATCAGACCTATCCACTTCATCTAACACATCATGAAATACTTTTATAACATCCAGCCTTCCTGCTCCGGTTCCTGCTGTAATCTGTCCCGGCACGTTCGTCCGGTAAATAAAACCTGTCCCCGGCAGTGCAACTACATTTTCTGCACGGTGCAATAACTGTATATGAGGTCGTATATCTTCCCACTTCACGCCTTCCGGAAATGTAAAATGATTATCCTTAAGGAACCCAGTCCGGTAAATTTTACGATTCGCATTTACCTCCAGAGAATATACTTCCGGGCAATTATCAGTATTAATTACCTTAATGCTCTTGTTATCCTGCACCTCAAATATCTGTTCATATTCTGACTTGTCCATCCAATATTCAAGCATATGAGATGCCTCGTTATAACACTTTGGCAATGTAAATATGATATCTGGCTCAAAATCCAGTGACGTAATCAGTTGTTCAAATTTTTCTACAAATCTGATATCCTGCCAATCATCACTGTCAAGGAAGCATACATACGGCGTATTAACATATGTAAGTCCTGTATTGCGGGCTGCTCCAAGACCTTTGTTCTCCTGATAGATATATTTAATTGAGTTATTCTTTTGGTATTCTTCACAAATCTTTCCCGTATCGTCAGTAGATCCATCGTTCACAATAATTATCTGATAATTTTTTGCGCTTTGGTGCAAAATACTTGATAGACATTGTCTCAAATATTTAGATACGTTATATGCTGGAATAACAATCGATATTAAGTTCTCCGTCTGCACATTCAACTTCCTCCATTGTTCTGATTTTCTAAACTGCCATAATCCTCATCATAACACAGCACATTTTATATTTTTTTCTTCACATCGAAACAAATTCCTTTTGTCGAAAAACTACTCAAAAATTTCTGACCATCTTTGCTAACACACCGAACCGAATAATAATATACTTCATTTTCATCCGTCAACGTGTCTACAAAATAATTCGTCAACGTAATTCCTATTCTTTCCCATTTTCCTTTTTTTGTTCTCCTTACTACCAAATAATTCGTATCCTCATGAAGTTTTTCCCATGAAATTTCAAATTTATTATCTATTTTTCTTACATTCAGTAATTTAGGAGTCGGATACTCATATATAACCGTTTTCTTACCATTAAAAAAACAATACTTATCAATCCATAATTGTTTTTTAACAACCTTACCATTACACTTATCTATGCAATATATTTGAAAATGATGTTCCTTTCCTTGTAAACAATTTGGAATTGTGGCAGAAGTAATGTCCACATTCCAAATTGTAACCAGTAGTTTTTCAGCATCATCAATAATCTCATATAACAAATATCCATCTGCCTCATTGCATTTTTCCCAAGTTATCTTGATTATTCCTTTATCCAATTGACATATCTCCCGCTTTACTTTTCTTTAAGAGCACGCTCTATATACCTATCTAACAAGTCCCAAAACCATTCGTTTATATTCGATGTTGTATAACCTAATTGCTTTGCCTTACTCATATTCATAGAAAACGAGGTTTCATTGTACTCATGAAATGGTGACTTGTCACCTTTCTCTACATCAATAATTGCCCTTTCGCCAACTCTATTTTCTATATATTTAATAATTGTATCGATGGTTATATACCCTTCACTAGCAAGATTGATTGGTCCACTATAATTTTGTGCTGCAATCCAGGGCAAAAATTTTCCCACTTCCGTATCTCTTATAAAAGTAAATCCTCTTGCAACATCATCAATACTCATTGGTATATGTTTTACAATATGTTGGCAATAATAATATAATCTATCTGTTTTCGTAACATATGGAATCCTAACTGTAACACCATTAATATGATTATATTTTTGATACAATACTCCTTCCGCTTGTCTTTTTCCCACAACATATCCAGCCGTAGTATCCACCAGCTTCATAGGATTTGTTTTTGGATCAAAATCTTCCTCTCGCAAGTCAATTTTTTTATCTTTATAAGCCTCAACACTAGAAAGTTGAATATATCTTCCACAGGAAATTGCGTTAAGAACATTATCAACATAATTTGAGCAATATGCCAAATTGTCAAATACTACATCAAAATATTTACCTTTTAATGCTTTATATACACTTTCTCTGTTAGAAACATCCATGACAATTCTATTTACATCTATTCCAAATGCATCCTTTTTTCTTCCTCTGGTTGCAATATATACATCATTTCCCAATGCAATTAATTGTTTTACAAGTTGCACACCCATAAATCTTGTACCACCGATTACCAAGACCTTTTTGCCTGAGATTGGTGCCTTTGCTGATGATGTCAATGCAAAGTATTCATCTTTTCCACAGCTTTTAGGATTTTCCGTCACACTATCTCTAGCCCATGCGCAATCTCTTCTAACAATTTTTGCAGGATTTCCTCCGATGGAGCAATTATTAGGGAATTGACCTTTTACCACACTTTTGGCACCTACAATGCTTCCATTTCCAATATTCGTTCCGTGCATAATAAATGCACCCTTTCCAACCCATACATGCTCTCCAATTATAATTGCATTGCGATGTGACGGCTGTTTTTCTGACGCAGAATTAATATTTTTTCCTGTCGAAACATCAAAAATTGTATGTCCATCCCCAGCCCATAAATCTATATCATGTGAGAACATGCTGTCTCTTCCAATGATAATTTTTTTGCCTGCATTTGCATGAAGTTCAAGATTTGTTTCAAATGTACACTCTTCATTAATCAAAATCTGACCTGCACTAACTATTCTATAAAGAGCATTGGTTAATCTACATCCTCTTCGAATAATAACTTCAGACTTTCCACTATATGATTTTGTAATAAAACGATTCTCGCCATTAAATCTGCATTCTTTTTCTATTTCAATATATGTACCAGCTAATAAATCAAATGACATATTGGAGCTTCCTGTTACTTTATCTCCAATAATAATATGATTATTGCATCCCCGAAACACTATTTTTTTTATTATTCCGGTATAACCTTCAATCGTATTACCATATGCATCCGAATATCTTCCCTTTGACAAATCAAACTCATTTATGACAATTGGTTTATGATACCTGCATATAAAATCCTGAAGATTATTATAACCATACTGCTCTAGCAGTGCATAGGTATCTGCAGCATTTTTCGGATCAAAAGCTACTATATAGAAGTCACTGCTTCCATCTTTTATCTTAGAAACCGGGAAAACTTTTTCATTATCCACTTTTGTTTCTGACTTTGCAATTGAAAAAGCAACCTCTAATCCAAAATATTTTTTTAATATTTCTTCAAATTTGCGGGATTGTATCCATGTAACAATTTTTCTTCCATTGCTATACCTTGCCGCCGCCTCTGCAAGATAATAATATTCATGATAATTTTCCGGTAATTTTTTGTCCAGTTCCTGCTTGTAATATTTGTAAATCTGATTATAATAACATCCTTTTGTTAAGGATGTAAAATCCATTCTGTCAAAATACTCAAAAAATTCTTCCCTGTTTTTATGAAGACGATACGGTCCTTTTATAATATGGTTTCCTCGGATTGCGACCTCCAAAGGTTCTTCCCTTACCTTTTTCATGCCAGACTTTAATTTTTCAAAAAATTCTTCTGCTTTTTTATTATTTACCAAAACAACAGATGTACCCTTTAAGTCAGACATTTCTTCATCATATTTTGGAATGCCCCAAAAATCTCCTATTGTTAAATCTCCCTGTCTCGGCAATTTATTAGATACACATTTTCCACAAGTTGTATTTTTCGAAATAGATTTTAAATATGCTATAAAATACATATCAGACTCTAAAGGCTTCTGATACGTTGTTCCATCTGTAAAGTACGCATTGATTCCAGCATGCCATCCCCACGGCGTCTTTTGTTTAAATTCTAATCTATTTAATTTCTTCGCTCCTAATACATCATTATGATATTTTTCAAATACTTTTGAAGATGTAATTCCATGGCACAATAAATCAATTGTATAAAGATTTGCATACTCCTGTCCTAAATAAGAATATAAACCTGCAACCTGACAAGGCATTCCAGTAAATAACACCATCTTGCCATCCTTTAACAATTTTTTTATTTCAGGGTACACTTTAGCCGCGTAACTCTGCATATATTTTGAACCGCGTAATCGCCACAAATCTCCTATATTGTTTATGATAATATGTTCTACTTTATAATCCTGCTCGTATGCAGCTCCAGCAACGTATCCTCCCTGCTCAATTACATACTTTGCAGCTACTGTGAACATTCCTCCTGAGGAACTTATTTCTCTTATTTCATCTGACGCCATCATTGCATAACATTTCGGTTTTGCTTCATTTTTATACACCGGATTTTCCGATGTACATTTTTTCAAACATATGCCACATTTCACACATTTTTCGCTGTCAATCTCCGGAACCAGAAATCCCTCATTGTTATATTTAAGATTTATGGCATCTTTCGGACATACCTCCTGACATGCCCCACATCCTGAACAATTTTTCTCATCTACAACTTTATTTACCGTCCGGCTATTATATAGTGCCTTGTCTAAATGATTTTTTAACCAGGCAATTGATTCTTTTCTTTTTTCCAAAATAACTTCATTTACAGAAGTATAATCAATATTGACATTAAACCCTGCTTCATTAAATTTGCTAACAAAATCCTCCGGTTTTTCAATCATTCTGTCAAGTAATCCAAGTTCTCCCAACAGAAATGGGAAACGTGCCCCTCCGCGTCCCACATTTTTCATTACTACAAACGGTTTTTGGAAAATAATTGAAAAACAAGTTCCATGAAAGGAATCGGTTAACACATATTGAGAATTTTTGTATAAATATAACCACTCATTCACTGTTGGATCAAGTTCATAAGAAACCAGTTCTGAGGAGATTTTTAACCTTTCTTTAAAACTTTCTTTATCCCCACTCTCATTAAATACAACAATTACTTTTTTCTGAGTTTCTTCCGCTATTTTCTGAATACTTGCTCCAATTTTTTCATTTGGATCCAGTATATATGCAAATATGTAGTCTCCCTCAACTTTAAAATCCGATGCCTCTGCAATGAGTTCATTATATTTCTCAACTGGGCATAAAAAAACTGGATCTGACAATAATTCTGCCGAAATGCCAAATTCATCCTTGCATATTCTCTGAGAAAAATCGTCTCTAACAGATATACCATCAAAACGATGTAAATTACGATCTGTTCTTATCTTTTCATCCTCTGGTCCAATATATTTATCCTTTCCAAAGGATGTTGCATATGCAATTTTCACTTTATCGTCTGCGACAAAATCAAAAAAATAGGATTGTCCATAAGGACGGCTTAAGTTATAGTTCCACATCTGGTCAGAACCTAAAACAAACGCTGAAAAGTTATTATTCAACTCTGACAATCTATTAATCGGTAATAAAGGGGTCACCTCGTATCTATCCCTTGCAAATTTTAATGGGTGAGATCTATTAAGTGCATCAATATCGATTTCTCTCCCCAGTGGATTTCTTATCATTGCATACGTGTAATTCAAGCTTTCCAGCACACGTGTCAATGCATAATAAGTAATAATACTTCCATAATTATTTCCATACCACAAACCATATACTGCTACATCATATTTATCTTTCATATCATTTATCTCCTTATCGCAAGTAACCATCCCAGAAATCAACCCCGGTAATTTGTTTCTTTGCATTTTTATAAGCTTCAGTAACTTTTTCCATATTCTTATTATAATTTCTTCTTATTTCCCGATATCTCTTCATTAACCTGAGATACTCGCTTCTTGAGCGGTATCTTAAAACTCCAGTCTGATTATGAGGGTTCACTGCCAGTACTACATCATGTCTGTACTGTTTCTCCGGTATGTCAAACCAATCATATGCTACAACTGCCGGCTCATGGTTCATCATGAATTTCGGTAACAGTTGCCAGTTATGTGTCTTAAAATAGCGTTTCAATTTTCGCTTTGAGAACAATTTTCCCTCATAGAATTTATAAATCTTATCATAATCAACGTAGATATCTGCGAAATTCTGCCGTATATCAACCAATGGTTTTACCCTTGAAGTCTGCTGTTTCATAATTGTTTCGCCTTCCGGCTTCATGAGAAACTCCGGACCTTTCAGAAAATCATCCACTGCGTCAAGCAGCAAATCACATCCGACATAATTGTAACGGCTTATCTCCTTGTCAAATATATCTTTTATTCGTTTCAAATAATCTACTTCAGGAGTTACACCACTTGTCGCCTGAATAATCAGACTGTTTCTATGTACCTGATAAAATTCCATCGGCATATTAAATTTTGTGACAAATCCCATATGCCATATGCAGATGCCGTTCATCGTTATAAATTTAGCATGATTCGCAATGGAAAACTCTACATCATCTCCACGGATAAACAATGGCAGTGATAATCTGTCTAAGCTTAATTTGGTTCTCGGAATACAGCAATACCACCATCCTGCATAATTGTTTGGCTGGTCTTCGTATATTTTTTCATTTAATAAAACAGAAGTTGCCAAATGCATTTCCATGGATGGTTTTCTTGGTCCATAGGTTCCATCTTCACTGACAAAGCCTACGTCTTCATGCTGTACGTGCATTTTTTCATAATAGAGCATCGCACCGCTGATAAAATGATCTCTATATTCCGGCTTTAAGCAGCGTAACAGATTGTATGTTCTGATAATGCTCTCCGGCAAAATTTTTACATCATCATCCATGAGAAGCGCGTGAGTTGCATTAAATGTCTCGTCCCGAAGCGTTTCAATCATTCCACGGGTGTAACCACCGGAGCCTCCGACATTTGGATTCTGATAGATATGAATACGTTCCCCATTCCATTCTTCTGTGTTAAGAGTTCTTCCGTTATCAATTACCCTGACAAATATATGATCTGCGATTTCTTCATCCGAATAGATAATCTCATTTTCGATAAGTCTCAGATTACGGGTAATAAAATCTTCTTTTCTGAATGTAACCGTTACCAATGAGAGTTCCACTTCATTCATCTTATCTGTACTGATATCAGCCAGATAACTTCCCTCATAGATTGAAATATCTGAATATGCAAATACCTGAAATGATACCACTTGACTTTTTACATCAAAAGGAATCGGAATCAGTATTGTCTCTGTTTCATCACATTCATAATAGTTTTCCGATAATACCTCTTTTTCTATTATGTTGTTATTCATGTAATGTCCAAATAACTGTATTCCTAATGTTCCTTTAACCTTCAGTTGTAAATATGCATGGTCAATAGCCGTATATTTCTTCCATTTTTCCAAAGAAAAAGCATTAAAATATGTAAAGAATTCGGTTTGCTGATCTTTTTTCAGGCAATGTGCAGACTCATATATATTATGACTGAATCTGTCTCCTCTGTAAAACATATGCCAATGCTGAATTAATTCATTTTTTGGAAACAATATGTTCTGTAATTTCATCATTTTATCCATCACTAACTCTCCCCTATTCCAGACATTTACCAAGCCACTCTTTTGAATGCTCTATGAAAGCCTTTAATTTATAATCTACAACTCCATATTTTATTGGTTTTTTATATAAATAGCTTTTTTCTTTCACATCATCTTCTACGAAGATAATCCGTTCTTCCAGTCCCAGCTGCTCTAAAGTAGAGATAACCTCCAACGATTTCTTTTTATTTCTCGATAAAATTGCAATAAAAGGCTTCTTATATACAATTGCGAGATGAACGATTGCATTCGAATCTGTTATCACTAATGAACTTTTTTGAATAAGCTCGATATAATTATCAATGCAAAGCTCTTTAATATTATAATTGGCTACACGGTATCTTACTTTCTCTTCTGCCAGGCTCACTACTTTTTGTTTTTGTATATCCGGTTCCTCAATAAAGCTTGCTATGAATAATCCTTCTTCTTTCCCATTATCGGTATAACTGAATTTGTCACTTAACAAAATTGGATTGCATACACGCTCACAGGAAACATCAAATTCCATGTTTAAAATATTCAGGGTATTGTCATCCGCTACGGATATTGCATTGTATGTTTTCATCATAAAATATGCCGCATTTTTTGGTCCTACCGAGTAATCACAATCTTCTCCAAAAGACGGAGCATATGCTATTTTCTTCAACTGTGGAATAATCTGTTGGAAAAAAGTATCTTCCACTTTCTCATCTTTACAAAGCCGCCATCTATTTGATGCCCCTGTGATAAACGCATAAAATGTTGAATAATATTCTTCCCTTGTCATCCTTAAATTCATCCCAGCCACCATACAGCAACGTTCCTTTAAGTATTGGTACCCAAAAGATTTTTCATCCAAATACCTGTCATTCACCACACAGTCATATCCCAGTTCTTCTAAGGTTTTGTACAAGGCATATGTAGATAAAACCTGACCAAGATCATAAGAATTATTAATTGTGTCCAATAAAATATTCCTTTTTTTTCCCATTTTCATTTTCTCCTAATTATGTTGTGATCTATATGCAGCACACACAATGTCCGGATTACCAACCATTTGAAGTTTTCCTTTTTCAATCCAGACAACCTTTGTGCAGTTCTTTAAAATAGTGCCTATTCCATGAGATACCATCAAAACCGTACTTCCACCATGAATTAATTCCTGCACTCTGCTGAGACTCTTTTTTCTAAAGAATTCATCTCCAACAGAAAGGACTTCATCAAGAATCAATATCTCTGCTGCATCTCCGACAGTTGCAATTGCAAAGCCTAACCGGCTGACCATACCGCTTGAAAAATTCTTCACTTTTTCATCCATGAATCCATCCAGTTCAGCAAAGGAAACTATTTCATCATAATGTAAATCAATAAACTCCTTTGTATATCCGATGATTGCACCATTTAAATATACATTTTCTTTTGCAGACAATTCCATATCAAATCCTGCACCCAGTGTCAATAACTGGATTTTTTTCTTATCAACAACAACCTCACCACTTGAGGGATTTAAAGCACCGGATATTATTTTTAACAGAGTAGATTTTCCAGAGCCGTTTGTACCAATTATTCCGACAATCTCGCCCCGATAAATATCAAAGCTTACATGATCAAGAGCCTTTAGTGTACGATAATTTACCTGATGTTTTATTAATTGAATGATATACTCTTTAATTCCCGAAGTGCTTAATGTAGGTGTTTTATACACCATAGACACATCATCTACCTTAATAATTGGTTTTTCTGTCGTCATATCAGACTCATCATTCACATCTTCTGAACTGATTTCTTCACTGTCCTTTATATTGTTTTCAAGTTCCTCTTTGCTCAAATCCAGCAATTGAAGCTCGTCAGATTTTTTCTTTTTATCCTTGAAACTTTTCCTTTCTTGAAACGCAAAAAAGATTACAGCAAACAGCAATAGAAACCCAACAATGATACCTAAACCTATTTTCCAGACCGGAGTACCCGCTGTCGTATTCTCCGTTGTCATGAATACCTCTGTGTTACTTTCCTCAGTTTCAGTTTGTTCCTCACTGCTAATATCAGTTATGTTTTCCGTTGCTTCAATTACAGTTTCAGTAACTTGCTCCATAGGCGACTGTTCTTCTTCTACCTCTCCTACTGTATCCTCGCCTGACAAATTCACCTGAACATTCTGGAGATTTTCAATATCAAAATTCTCTCCCGTTTCTGTCAATGCCGTTGCACTCGTAATCTGAATATCTGCCATTCCGCCGCTTAAGGCTTCAAATGTCAGCCATAGTTTCGTCTCATCTGATGATGTTGTTCCATCGAACGTCAATATTCCATTCTCTTCATCATTGTTTCCAAAGTCGTCTGTATATCTAAGTCTCTTCTCATCATATTTGATTTCAATATGATATTGTGATATTGCGGTATCTCCCCTGATATATATTCCAACCGGGAAATCTCCTCCGCTCTCTCCCTCATAACTCTCTGATCCAAATGTTACGGTTGCATTTGCAGCATATATCCTCATTGGAAGACATCCTATTAACATCAGAAATATAAGGCATGCTATATTTATTCTTATATGATTTCTTTTTTTGTGCATAAATTATATCCTCTGCATTACATCATTTTGTTTTTTATTGAATACGATCCATCCAATTATACAGCTCAGCACTGCCGCTATCGCCAATTTTATCCATGCTGTATAATAAGGTACTCTTCCATATACCATACACTCTCTTGCAATATAAATAGACATATATACCGGATTATAGCCGATTAAGGTCTGTAATTTTTCTGGAAGAGAAGTTACCGGATAGAAAATTGCTGTAAGATAAAGCAAAATTCTTAAAAATACACTATATAAATATTTAATATCTGCAAAGAATACATATAAAATGGATAATATATATCCAACCCCTGTTACAAACATCAGTGTTAAAAGAACATCTAACGGAAACAGCAGCATTGTCCACGATGGTTTTGTGCCAAACGCAAATAATATGATTATATATGGTACACACGAATATCCGAAATTAACCAATGCTGTGTACATTCTGGACAACACAAAGGTCTGTCTCGGCAGCTTCGCTTTTATAAGCAATGTTTTATTATCAACCAGTGCTGACATTGCATGATTGGTTCCGTCGCTAAATAAAGTCCAAAAGATACTACCGGTCAAATAGTACAATGGGAAATTTTCAATTGATCTTTTAAACATATATGAGAAAACCATTGACATTACAATCATCATCAGCAACGGATTTAACACGCTCCATATGATTCCAAGATAACTTCTTGCATATTTTCTCTTTATTTCCCTAGATGTCAGCTCCTGAATTACGAAGAAATACTGTTTTCTATCCGAAAAATTTTCATTAAAAAAATCAAGCTGTCTTTTTACTTTTTTTCCTATTTTTCTCCGCTTTCTTACAAGCCAAAATGCCAATCCACCAATTATACATCCAAGAACAAGTATTAAAATGAAATATAAAACTAATTTGAAAAAATCAGATTTGCTTGTAGTTTCTTCATTTGCCTGTGTATTTTCCCACTTAACCAGTTCCCCTGTTGTCGTATATCTATAATAATCTCCGCTGCCATTTTGATTAATTGCATAGAAAACTGTATTATCCTGCATCTCTTCCATGGTGAGTCCATCCGGAATATTTTCACAAGCCCCTAATGACATGATGTAATACTTCTGGTCATTTGAAGTAATCTCACTGACAGGATAGAAATTAGCAGTCTGACTGTTGAATGCATAGATTGAGAAATTTTCATCACCATCCATGATCAGCATAACACGAACATTTCTTGCCTGATCACTAAAAAATGTCAAGGACTCTCCTGCATAGCTATCTGTCACTAATTTATAATCCCATAAATCAATCTGCGGGGTATAATCAGCAATATCCACTACATATAAAAGCTGATTCCCTTTTTTTATACTTCCAACAACTGGAACATCCGTCTCTAAACCATATGTATCAGATGATGTCTGTGTTTCCTCTTCATCCATAAGCTGCTCAAAAAATGATTTTTCTCCGGTATCTGTTCCATCTACATTTATAAGCAGTGTTTCCTGAGAACCCATTGCGTAGCTTTCTGCTTCTTCACCATTTGAATAGATTTTTGCACCTTTAACTTTTAATCCTGCATTTCCACCACCTATTGCTTTGAATGTAATATTGTCATAGGTTATTTCATTACCAAAACCAGTTCCCTCAAGCGTAATTACGCCATCTTCTTCTGCCTCAGCTCCTGATACATACTCCAAGCGTCCTGTATCATATTGAAGTTCAACTTTATAAACACCAATATTTCCATCTGCTTTAATCGTTACTTCTATCTCAAAGGTGTCATCCATATTTACTGAATAACTATCTTTCCCGAAAGAGACAACTGCGTCTGCAGCATAAACTTTTCCTCTGTCAGAAATGATTAATATAAAGGCAACAGCCATTATAAATAAAATTTCAACGATTTTATTCTTCTTTTTCATTTTGTAACTCATATATAATATTACTCTCTATTTTCTTTTTAATTGTTTACGCAAGAATACAAAATACTTATATATTCTGACATGTAAAGACTCCAACTGCGCTTTTCTGCCAGTGTCCTCACTTTTATTTTCTCTGAATTCAGCTTTTACAATGCTTCCCTCCAGCCAAGCACTTTCATATAATGTTGCTTTTCTCACACCAGATACAATCATCATTCTTCTCAAAAATCTTTGATTTCTTATCTGTTCCCATGTTAGCTCAGCCGCTGTTTTTTTGTAGTTGCCATCAATTACATCATCCGAAAAAAGATTATCACCATAAGCTTTTACCTCAACAATAGACGGTTCTGACATAAATAGATAAAATAATTTTTCTATTGTTCCAATATCTATTGTATTTTTTTCCTTTTCGAAAGATATTTGCGCCAACAACATTTGTAATGCCTCGATGTTTTTTTTCATTTGATCTGCATTTGGATTATGTGCATCATTCATAACTGGCGCATACCCATTTTCTACCTTATCATATGATTTGGTCATACCCTCCAGCGACGACACAATTGTTTCGAAAAGTGAATTGCTAAAGCAGCTTTTTCTCACTAATCCGCTCTCCGGTGAGAAATAATATGAATGAAATTTTTCATGAGAACTTCCAGTAGGATATTCATACATACCAAAATAGCACCCCTGCACCTCAATATCAGGATTCACACTTTTTACCAGTGCCTCAATGGAACATTGTAGTGTTCCGATCCAGCCACTATCCACAAGCAAATATTCGCTGTTATCACATAAACCTTCCTGTTTTAAATAACCAACCGTGTTTTCATATGCGTCAACCGAATGTCTTTGTATGTACATACGAATTAATTTGCTTTGTCTTATTTTTTCTCTGAGTTGAATCACTTGCTGATAATTTAATATGGTATCTTTTTCTTTGTTTAATTCCAACTCATTTAATATATTTTGACATTCCTCATCAGTCAATGCCGCTCTACGCAATATTTTCAAGGGTGTAACATCAATTCCACCAACGCAAATACTGTCGATGCTTTTCTCCATATTGAAATGATATCCCGGCAACCGCATAGAGAAACGTGACACATGCAAATATTTACACTCTATATTTAAGTGTTTTTGTTTAACGATTTCATTTGCAATCAAATACATCTGATAACCGTCTCTGCTTAAAAAATAAACTCTGCTTTTATGAAGCCTTACTGCTTCATCTAAAACCCACTCTGTAAAACCAACAAGTGCCGGAGCTATCACCATAAGATAAAGTTTATTATCGATCGGCATCTCTGCATTTTTCATTTTTAAATTCTGATAAAATGTTGTTGCTATCGCTCTTTTAATAATTGGTGCTGCCTGCAGAATATCAAAATATTGTTGCTGTCTGAACTGATTTATATTATTACTCTCCATCTCCTGTACCTGTAGGCTGTCCCTCTGAAGGATTTTCTGTTTCTGTTGGTGTTTTTTCATCCGTTGACGGTTTTTCTTCTGTTCCCGGTGTCTCCGTTGACGGTTTCCCTGTTGATGGCGTCTCTGTTCCCGGTGTCTCCGTTGACGGTTTCCCTGTTGATGGCGTCTCTGTTCCTGGTGTTTCCGTTGACGGTTTCCCTGTTGATGGCGTCTCTGTTCCTGGTGTTTCCGTTGACGGTTTC